>Ga0116144_10000097_pt1 | contig 113099 bp, 87 predicted proteins | sample AD_UKC035_MetaG_FD_89746 | JGI IMG/M metagenome (GOLD analysis project Ga0116144, IMG submission 89746) | Active sludge microbial communities of municipal wastewater-treating anaerobic digesters from USA - AD_UKC035_MetaG | ecosystem: Engineered > Bioreactor > Anaerobic > Digestate | place...
ATAGACTTCAATAGAACTGGTGGGGAAAGCCTTCGAAGTGTAAAAATGGCCCGAGGTGGTCGCAGTTTCATACAAGGAATCCGAAACAGAAGGGTTGGCAATGGTCGTATGTTTTCCCGTGAGAATCACCCGTCCTAAGATATCGTATTTGGTGAATATCCGGAAACCATTGGGATCGGATCGCACTACTTCGCGGTCCAGGCGGTCGTAGGTATAGGTCGTAGTGCCCCCGGAAGGTATTTTTTTGATGGACAAGCGGTTGGAGGCATCGTAGGTGTAAATAAAACTGCCATTCTTTACCGAAGTGGAGGTATCGACCTTGGTGGCGTCGCTATGCCCGCTGGCTGCTGCTAAAGGTTGGATGACCTGGACCAGGTTTTGACGGTCATCGTAGAGGTAATAGGTTTTGACGGTATTTCGGGCTTCCATGACCTTCAAGCCCAGGAGATCCGTATAGGTGACTGTGGAATCCCCGTTTTCATTGATGACTTTTACTTTATTCAGGCTATTGACGGCATACCAGGCACTGGCGGTCCGGAAGTTCCTAACCTCATTGCTGCCGGTATTGCAGGAGTATACGTAGACGACAGGTTTGGTATTGAAAACGCTGCCTGGATGAGTGACCTTATTAACCCGGCTGAGCGGGCTGTTTTCATATTCGGTCACCGTTTTGGCATAAGTCCCTTCGGAGCCTCCAAACTGATTATTATAAAAGGTCACTAATTCGCTGGAAGCGGTGCTCAGATAATTGCCAGGGGTGCCATTGGTATACGTAAACGGAAGATAACCATTGGGTTCCCGGCCGTAACTGTCGTAGTCATGGTGCAGGATCACATCCTTGGAAGTAGGAGATTGTCCTACTCCGATGTTCTGCAAAGCCCGGCCTATATCATCGAAATAGTTGAATTGTCTCCGGACATTGGATCCTGACAGGCCATTGACGGTTCCGGTAGATGTCACGGCATCCTGTAATACATCCCTGGTTTTTACCGAATTATAGGTACCGGTACCGGTCTTATAAGTGTATTCATGGGTTTTCAAATAGTATGAGTTATAATTTTTTACTCCGGTCATCCGGAGCAATTCATCGTATTCAAATTTTCCAGGTATGCTGTTTTCGTTGGCCATACCCGATGCCAGGAGGGTATTTCTATTATAACTATAGGTTGTCATCAGGGCATCTACGGGATATAGCCTTAACTCGTCCACTGCGACAAATGGATCATCGACTGTCAGGGTAAGGGTGGACGCTGAATTCAACGTCAGCGTATGTTGGACGAATCGCCAGCCATTAGCATCGGCTGAGGAGATCACATACGTATTTGTTGTAGCGCCGGAAATACCGGCCTGGGTAGCCTGGTCTTTAATCCAATAACTGAGAAAATATTTTCCTGCCGGATGACTGGACTTGCTGATATTTCCAGTCCCGGTCCAATAGCCGCTGCCGGTTTTGCCATCCGCATCCGCTTGCAGGCTGCCTGTATTGCTGATGGTCCAGCCTCCCTGACTTGCCTCTGTCGTACAAAATCCGGTAAACGCGCATTCGCTTTTCAAGGCATTTTGAACCCTGGCGGATAAAAGCGTTTCATTATGGCTGTAAATCAAGGTGTTGACCTGGTCATATTCCTTATGCGCCTCCTGGACATTAGTCCCAGCAGGGTGGTATCGATCGATGGTCTCCCTGAGCACATCACTTCCACCCGTGGAAAAGTTTTCATAAAAACGGTAAGGCAATACCCAGGCGCCGGTCCCGGGTAAGCCGGTGGATGGGTCATATTGGTTGAAGGTGATCTTGGTTCTGTACACCCTTACATTATCTACATAATTTTCATTTTCAAGTGGGATGCCGATCATGTTTTTTCCTATCATATCGGATTGGGACACATCATTGGCAAATTTAGTCACCCTTTTATACACTTTAGTATCGCTGTTAGTAACCACAGACTCTGTGGGCGATGAAATATTGGTATTCCCGTAAGTATGTGTAATTGTTTTTTTAACCGAACCGGCAAGAGCCGCACCGGTGTAATAAAAAACGGTATCAAAAACTTCCTTTTGATAGATCCAGTCCTGGGTGATGAGATAATGCTTTCTTTCCCATTTACTTTGATAAACCGCGGATTGAGAACAATTGTTGTTATCTCCGTCGATTACCCAGGTGTACACTCCGCCATTCAGGCATAGTTTTAGTTTATTGTCCTGCAGCTGTTTAGCCTCTACGATCATCCCGTAAAAACTCTGAGACCGGCGCGTTTCACTGATATCGAACGAATATTTATATCCGGTAGAGTGTAATTTTTTACCAGCATCATCATATTCTTCAATCAGCTTTAGCTGTCCAAGGTCCTGGATGTCAAATTCATTGACCAAATTCCAGGAATTGGTGCCGGGCGCGTAGTTCTTATAATGGTAAACGGTTTTCCCGGCAAAGACCTCCTCCACCCGGCTATAACCAACCAGACTGCCTTGAATGGATCCTAACGGGACTCTTGATGAAGCAAAATACATGTAGCTGACACAGTATCTGTTGATCGCCTGCTGGGAGCAAAGTTGAGCTATGGACCATGTATAGGTAGTAAATGTGGAAGAAGTATAATAGTCAGGGTGATAGAATAGAATTCCACTGCAATTACCATTACTTTGAATATAATTATATTGTTTGTTGGTAAGCAGAGTACCGGGAGCTGCATACGTTTTAATGTTTTTTATTCTAAGGCCCCCTACCAACCGTTCTGTATTATTCGTATTGCAGATGAAATCGGAAGTAATCGCTCGGTTTCCTTCCCAGGTAAACTCAGTATAACCCCTGGTTGGAAATACAATTTTAATAAGTGTACCTGCCTGGGCATATGTTTCATTGGGTTCCCTGTTTGCACCGGATGTAGGGTTATCCATGCCGGGGCAACTAACATCGTTTGGATTTACGCCGTCACAATTTATTACGGGCAGTAGTTTGTTTGTGGGCCAGGTGCCATTAGATGCTCCATTGTAAAAGCCCCAATGATCGATTGAATTCGAGGTAAATGAAGGGAGATCCGTGGCATTATAATAAAAAGCATGGGCTTGTTTGCTTAATGAAGCGACAGCATTCCTTTCTTTAATGGAATCCAGGGTCAGCCTGCCGGTTTGGTCTGAATAATAAAATTGCTGGTGGACCAATTCAGTACCGGCATTGACACCTCTGTAAAGGCTTATTTTATCCAGTTTCCTCCCTCCACCAGTACCGGTATAAGTATTGGAAGATGAAGCAAATTTAAGTTTTTCAATTGCCACTGTTCCTTTCTTAAAAATGACTTCATCCAGGTATTTCCTGCCGGCAATGGTAAAGGTGTTTACCGATGCTGCATTGTCAGTAGAATTGTCACCACATGGACACGTTGGGTCCGGACATCCTCCAGATTGATATCCATGGGAGAAGGTCCTGGACCAATTGGTACCAGGGTGTACAAACTGGTTTGGGTCATAGGCGCTGCCTTCCGAGATATATTTAATCTCGACGGTCTCTGTTGCATTCGGACTGATCACTTTTGATAAATACCAGGAAGATTTATACACAAAGTTGGTATGGTACCTGGGCCAGTTGTCATCACTGGGGTAATAAACGGTGGTTTGCTCAGTAGCTGTAAACCAATAATTTATGCCTGATGCATCTTTCACCAGGAAACTGTCAATGTCATCGGTAGTGGAGTTCCAGTAAGGTGTAATTGCCAAATCTTTGACTTCGCTCATGACAATCGTTTTGGATGCCGTGAAATAAAATTTGGCGCTTTGTCCTCCAGCGTTGAAATAGAAAATATCGGGCTGTGTTTCTATTTCTTTGGATGCAACAGATTGCAGGAAGTTGTTTTCATCGAATTGATTAGATTTTTCACTGGAGGAAGCCTGATTTATGGTAGATGATTTGCTGAAATAGTTTACTTTCATATCGGGATCCCCCTTTACAGATCTTGAAATCACTCCACCTCCATTCAAGCTCCATCCGACACCTACCCAGGTGGGTACTTGTTCTACTCTGATTCCACCACCATCGTATGTTAAACTGAATGGCGCACTCACCTCGGCTCCTTTGAGTTCATACAAGGGAATGGAAATGTTTGGAATTCCAGTATAAGGGCTTATTTTATAATCACCAAATTTACCCAGGGATGCAGCTTCCGGGGCCGAAGGAAGAGTGACCTTATTTTGCAAAAATGAGACCCGACGAAATTTAAAATCAGAAGGTCCATCTCCCTGCGCACCAAGAGATATTCCCGTAAACAGAAAAAAGGTAAACCAGCTTAAAAAAATGAAATTTTTCATATCGCTCTCTATTGAATTCCCATTAATTAATGATAACCAGCCTTAATACTTTCAATTCCTGATCGGCCTGGAGACGGAGATAATAAATTCCGCTGCCGAGATTTAAGTCACTAATTTTCAATTGATATTGACCTGCCCCCTGCATTCCAAGATTTAATTGCCGGTAAATCTTTCCCTCAGGGTGGATGATATCAATTTTGATTTGGACCGCCTGATTAAAGGAATATTCAAGCACCGAATTCTTAAAGGCCGGGTTAGGGTATAGGGCTGTAAATAATTCAAGCGAATTTCTTACTTCGAGTTCCGAAATCTTTTTGTTCGTATCCAGCCGCCAGAGACCACCTCCATAAGTGCCCGCGTAATATTTTCCTTTATGATAATGAACTACTTTGGCACGCAAATCAGATTTGCCGTAAACCATTTTATCACCCTGATTTAGAATATTTGTATTTGCGCTAGCCACTAATAATCCCGTAGAATCACTGACCAGAGAGGTAACATTCTTCAACTCTGTCTCCGATTTATTTGGAAGTTTCTTTTGCCAAAGCTCACCATCTACGGAGGCCAATATCCCATCCCCCGAAGAACCTGCCAGCAGGGTATCCTTGTTTTCAAAAAAGGCTTGGATATCAAAAACAGTAAAAGCCTCCTGGCTTCTCCAGGATATGCCATGATCTTCGCTGACAAAAATGTACCGGCCGGATCCTGCATAGATTTTGTTTTTATGCGTCCGGAAAGTAAATGCTATGGAGTGTTTTTTGTCTCCTTTGATTTCCGCCTTAATCCATTCTAATCCATCCTGGCTGTAATAAATTCCGCTCCACGTACCTGCTATTAAGTTTTTCCCTGAGACGGCAAGGCTATAGATATAAGGATCGGGGGTTGAAGAAATGAACTCCCAACTTTCTCCTTCGTTAACGGATTTGTATATTCCGTCCCCATATGCCGCCGCATAAAGAGTCTTGCTATTATTGATAAGGCTAAAAATGACCGACTTGCTTAAGCCGGATTTAATTTCAGACCAATTGTCCCCATTATTAATCGATTTATAAATTCCGCCTCCCATGGTGGACACCATCAGGTCTTTGCCCAGACTTAAAATGTTTGAAACCGGGTATTGCTCCTGAAGGCTTGTTTTTGTCCAGGTGGTTTGTCCAGAAATGGGAAATGAAATGAACTGGCAAAAAATAGCCAGTATGAAAAAAGCATCTTTCATTTAGTTTAAATTGAATGAGGTTAAATGGAATGAATTTTTTTGTCTTGGATATAGAATTTTGATCAGATTGTTTTTACGGACATATATGTTTAATCTCCAAATTCATATCAAATGAATGGGATGAACAACAAATAATTGTGGATTTGTAAGTAGGAAATTCAGATTATAAAATGATGCTTTTTAGTAAATCTTTAATTTAAGATTCCAGAGTATATGTAAGAAGTCGGCGAAATGTCGTCCCTTCCTTAAAGAAATTTTTTGGGCCAAAAAGGGACAAATCAAGGATTAATTAAGAAAATGATTACCTACCCAGCCCGTCTCTCCACTATCCGGTCGGGAGGATCAGCTCCAAAGAACACATGGATCTAATAAAATACCTTATATGCAAGGAGTCGTTCCTGAAGCATAAACTCTGGGACCGCTCCCAAAGCTGAAGAATGGGGTCTACAACAACTTAAACTCCGGCAAAACCATCACCCTCATCCCGGCGTCCACGGCAGCCTGGATCCCCAGGGGGCCGTCTTCAAAGACCAGGCAGTCTGCAGGGTCGATGCCGATCAAACGGGCGCAGGTCAAAAAGGTCTCGGGGTGGGGTTTGGGATGGAGGACGTCATCGGCGCTGACTACCGTGGGGATCAGGTGGTCCAGCCCCAGGGCCCGGATCACGCGATCCGCATTGACCTTGCTGCTGCCCGTACCGATGGCCATCGGCAGCCTGCCGTGGTAATGTTTTACGAGTTCATACACTTCGGCGATGGGTTGGATCTCTTCGAGCTCATCGAGCAGGGACAGGTAGTAATCGCTTTTAATGGTTTTGCCCGCCAGCGGATCAATGTCCCAGCCATAACGTTTATTGAAGGTCTTGATCACCTGGTAAGAGGGCGCCCCGGCCATTTCATTGATCATTTCCGCAGTGATGTCCACCCCAAAATGCCTGCCCGTCAGGGACCAGGCCTTGACGTGGCTCGGCATGGTATCCGCCAGGGTGCCGTCGAGGTCAAAAATCAGTCCCCTCACGTCTTCGGGGACCAATGAATAAATTTCCATAGGGATCGCTTGTTGCCGGCAGGCTGTGGAAATAAACACAAGGCGTGCCTCGTGCAACACAGGCCCTCGCCTTCACTGTCCGGCTGTTTAATAAAATCAGGCCTTACTGCCCGCCTTGACCAAATTTGTAAAACTGGTTTTCAGATTTTCCAGAGGTTTTGGGGCCGCATCCTGCTCCACCAGGAAAAATTGCGTACCGGCCAGTTTTGCCTTTTTAAAGATGGGTTCAAAGTCGATGTAACCCTGTCCGACCTCTACCGGTTTTTGATCTTTGTCAAGGTCTTTGACATGCCAGAGCGGGAATCGCCCGGGATGAGTCTTGAACAGTTCCGGGATATTGACCCCCGCCTTGGTCGCCCAGGCCAGGTCGAGCTCAAACTTGAGGAGGTCCGCGCTGATCTGGGTGGCCATCATATCAAAAGGCCTTTTCCCTTCCACGAGCTCAAATTCGGCGGTATGATTATGGAAAGCAAACTGGATGCCCGCTTTTTTGCAGGCTTCTCCGGTTTTTTGCAGCACTTCCAGGGATTGGTTGATTTCTTCCATGGTCTTCACCGGAGTACTGGAGCATACCAGGTATTTGAGTCCGCCCTGGGCCGCTTCGTCCACCAGTTCCTGCATATGGGTGGCCAGGGAACGGGAGGGGGGGCGGGGAGGCGTGTTGGGATTATTGGCCGAAGGAGGAGCGCCGCCCGGCCTTCTGAAAGGAAAACCTGAAGCGTGGTGCGCCACCCACTTAAGGCCGTATTCTTTGGCCAGTTTGGCAAATTCCGGAGCGGGCAGGCCATAATATCCACCCAATGGGGAACCGGCCGATTCAAGATGGACATATCCTATATCGGCCAATCCTTTCAGCACCCCTTTGAGGTCATCGTTGATGACCGAGTTGGCGGTGTATAACTGAACGCCGTATTTCCTTTTTTCCTTAATCAGGCCCAGCACATCGGAGGGAGCCACCAGGGTGCCGGCGGACAAGGCCAGCGAAGTTTTAATAAACGATCTTCTTTGATTCATGCCTGCGAAATTACCGGAAATTAAAAGAAATAGTTAGCAAGTTGGCAAGTTTGTAAGTTAGCAAGTTTGTAAGTTGGATTATTCACTCTCCTGCCCCTTGCCTCTCCTCAAATTACTTTGCCATCAGGCAGGCAAGCCTCAAGGGGAGTCAAACCCTTGGCCCATTTCTATTAATAATTTTGATCTCGCCTTGTGCTTATTCTAAATAAGGGCAGAGCGGAATTGTCCGGTTTAAAATTGCGGCCGAGATCTTTGGTTCCCCAGCGGCTTGCCCCACTTACAGGATTTGAGAATTAGTAGTCTGGGGGGACAGGGGCAAAGTAGCTTTATATATAACCTCCCCCACCCCCTAAAGGGGAGTCAAACCCTTGACACTCTTGCATTTATTCTTTTCATCTCGCTCTGTTTTTATTCGTAAACTTAATTTATTCCCCTCCCCTTGCCTCTCCTCAAATTGCATTGCCATTCGGCGGGCAGGCCTAAAGGGGAGTCAAACCCTTGGCCCTTTTACATTAATAATTTTGATCTCGCCCTGTGCTTATTCTAAATAAGGGTAGAGTGGAATTGTCCGGTTTAAAATTGCGGCCGAGATCTTTGGTTCCCCAGCGGCTTGCCCCACTTACAGGATTTGAGAATTAGCAGTCTGGGGGGACAGGGGCAAAGTAGCTTTGATATATAACCTCCCCCACCCCCTAAAGGGGAGTCAAACCCTTGACAATCTTGCATTTATTTTTTTCATCTCGCTCTGTTTTTATTCGAAACTTAATTTATTCCCCTCCCCCGCCCCTCCTCAAATTGCATTGCCATGAGGCGGGAAGGCCTTGAGGAGAGTCCTACCCTCAGCGAGTAGGCAACTTAATTGGTTGATAGGGAATCACTTCATTCCTTGAGGCCTTTCACCACCACATTGCCGGTGCCGTTTTTATCGCAGGGATAACGGACGGCTTCCGTCCATTTTTTTTCATTCCGGATGATCTCGAAAAAACCGCCGAGGTATTTTTTAATCGTTTCCGGAGTGTTTTTTTCCTGCCAGGGCTGGCGGTCCACGGTGGCCATGATTTCGTTTTCGCGGCTGGTGAATTCAGTCAGGACTTCACGGATCAGGCTGTCGTCCGCCATACAATATCCCCGGTACCTTCGCTCGGTCACCGACCTCAGCCCAAGCGCTTCGGAAGGTTTGGCATAAGGCGCGTCGACCAGTCCGGAATGGTCAAAATCATAAGGGACCGGGACCGGTTTTTCCCCGGGTATGGCCAGGAGACGGACATTGTGCAGGTACTGAACGGACCAGTCGGTATTGCCGATCATGTATTCAAAAAGGGCCATGCGTACAAAGTCACGGGGGGCCGTGTTTTCCGGGCGCATCATTCTTTTTGTGATCAGGGTCGCCTCATTTCTCGCCGCCATGGCCTCATCTTCTTCGAGCAGGTAACCGGTGACGCTAAAGTCCTTTTTAGAATTTCCCTCTTCCCGGAACTGAATATGCACCATTCGTACCTTATAACTTTTAGGGCCGAAAAGATTGTGCAATTTGTAAACCAGGTACTCCCGGACCACATAATCTTCGCCGCGGCAGGGCATGACCAGTTTCAGTTTCTTTTTTCCCGCAAAAAGCCCCTTGTCAACCGGTTGACCAGTGAAGTCCATCGACAGTGGCGGGTAGGTGCAATTGCCCTGGGTGCGCCTGAAATTGCCCCTCGTTTTCATTTTCAGCGAAAGGCTTTGCGGTCCATCGGGGCCTTCGTAAACCAGGGTCACGGGATGCGCTTTCGCTGCATCGCTGCGGTCCTGAATCAGTTTGTTTACCGCTCCGGTAATGGTCAGTTGAAGGATGGACTCCTCATCAAAAAGCCCGGAATCGGCGAAGGCAAGGGGTTCACCAATGGAACCCATTTCTGTACCTGTCGCATTCCAAGGCAAGAAATAAAACAAAAACAATAACAAAATCATCTCTTGGGTTCCGGTTCTTACAACTAAAATTAAGGGCTAAAATCCAATCCCGGTCGGAAACCTGGCTTCAGGCCGCTTAAATGCCTTTGAAGGATGTTTTGATCGGCCCGGGTCCTTACCCTGGAAAGGGCTTCAAGGAAATGTTTTTCCGCGATCCCGTCATCCAGGCCTGTATACAATTTACCCAGCAAAGTATGGTAATAGGGATTCTCCAGGAGTTTGAGCTTTTCCGCTTCTTTTATCGCCGCTTCTTTGCCCTTGATTTTGGACAAGGCAAAAACCCGGTTGAGGGCGGCAATGGGTGAAGCTTCCAGTTGCAAAAGCCGGTCATAGAGATTCAGGATATGCTCCCATTTTTCACGGCTCTCTTTTTTTACGGTATGCCAATAAGCGATGGCTGCTTCCAAATGGTATTTGCTGACCACTTCGCCCCGGGAAGCCTTGTGCAGGCATTCAACACCCCTGGAAATCAGGGCCTGGTCCCAGAGGGTTTCATCCTGATCCTCATACAAAACCATTTCTCCGGAGGCTCCCTTCCGCGCTTTAAACCGCGAAGCATGAAAACACATGAGGGCGAGCAGGGCATGGACGGCTGGGCGGTCCGTATGCCGGTCTTCGGTCAGCAGGGAGACCAGGCGCATAGCTTCGAGACATAATTCTTCCCTCATGACCGAATCGTGGATCTCTGAATAATACCCCTCGCTGAACAAAAGATAAAGGGTGGCGAGGACGGAGCCCAGGCGCTCATTGATTTCATGTTCGGGCGGAAAACGGAGAGCCTCTTTCTCCGCGCACAATTTTTCCTTTGCCCGGTACAGGCGTTTGTGGATCGTTTCCTTGCTGGTCAGAAAAGCCCTGGCGATCTCGTCAATCCCGAGGCCGCACAGGATCCGCAGGGATAAGGCAATCTGGGCTTCGACCGGCAGGGAGGGCTTGCACAGGGCAAAAAGCATTTGGAGCTGGCTGTCCCGGATATTCTGGTCGGAGAGGTCAATGTCCGGGAGAAAGCGGTGATCTGCATTCCTGATCTGGGCGGGCAGGATTTTAGTGGAATACAATTTGTTTCGCTGAATATAATTGAACGCTTTGTTTTTGGCCGTTGCATACAACCAGGCCGAGGGGTGGTCCGGTATCCCTCGATAAGGCCAGGTCTGAAGGGCCGCCAGGAAAGTATCAGCGGCTATGTCTTCAGCCGCTTCGATATGGTCCATACCGAAAGCGTTGCAAAGCACAGCCGTGATCTTCCTGAATTCGGTCCGAAAGAGATGGGGGATCAGTTCCTGGTGATCCATCTGGTAAAATTATCCGGAAAAGGCGCTTTTAATGTATTCCATCCCTCCGGGCAATTTTTCTGACCTCCACCGTATTGCCCTCGCCCTGCAGCACCGGGCTGCCTTTGGCAAAGTCCACCGCTTCTTCGGCCGATTCGGCCCTGACCATAATATAGCCCCCGATGGTTTCCTTGATATCCCCAAACGGGCCATTGGTCACCATATTGTTGTACCCGACCACGCGGGCATCCTCAAAGAGCAGGCCGTTGCCGCCCACAAACTTTCCTTTAGCGGTGATGCCGCTGATCCAGTCCATGGTCTGTTTCATCCAGATTTCCATTTGTTCCGGTGAAGCCAGTTTCTGGCCATCCTGGTGCCTGAAGATTAACATAAACTCGTCCATTTTTTAAAAATTTTAGGTGAATGAATATCGCAATTACCTGTATAAGACAATCGGGTTGGCGTAAATGGGACATTCAGGAGCAGCCCGGAATTTAATCAGACGGAGGATATAAACCATAGATTCAATGGACGGTATAGGGTTAATGGCCTCCTGATTAAGGAACCCGACGGCGTCTGGTTCGTCCCTTGGTCCACTTGGTGTGTCCTAGATAACTAAATGCCAAACAATTGGTAATCAATAATTTAATTTCTAATCACCACAAAGGCTTCTTATGCCCGATTTTTACCAAAGTTATCTTTCCTGACGTTGCAGTTCACCCAACTGCTGCACACTCCGTGGGCAACACATAGTGTCCTGGTGGGAAACCTCTTAAAGCATCGAAGATGCTCCACGTTTTTAATACTCATTCAAAGCAAAACCCCGGCTTCGGAGAAGCCCAACATCTTCGAACATCAATATTATAAGGTCTCACCGGAAACTCCACCCAAGCTATGGCCACCTCTCTCACCTTTATCGAAAAAAAATGAATGAAAATTTTAGTATTCGGACTGCAATGGTTGGGCTTCTCCGAAGCCATTGTTTTGTTCTTATTTTTTACCAATAAGGTCATGCATCTCCGATGCCGGAATAAACAGTAGGAATTAATCCTTGCTCCAATATGCGCCTTGCCGTGGGCTATCGCTGGGCTACCCGAGGGCCACATCCAGAAACATCATGGCCGCAAAGCCCAGCATGGCCCCGATCGTGGAATAATCGGTTTCTTCTCCGGTTTGTGATTCGGGAATGATCTGTTCGATGACTACAAAGATCATGGCCCCAGCGGCAAATGCAAGGGCATAGGGCAATACCGGCGCTACCTGGCTTACCAACCAGGCGCCCAGTACGCCCGCCACAGGCTCCACCATTCCGGACATCTGGCCGTAAAAAAATGCCTTGCGCCTTGAAAACCCTTCCCGTCTCAGGGGAATGCTCACTGCCGCCCCTTCCGGAAAATTCTGCAAGCCTATTCCAATCGCCAGGGTAAGGGCTCCGGTCAGGGCTTCCGGCGAAGTATAGCTGTATAAAGCGCCAAAAGCCACTCCCACAGCCAGCCCTTCGGGAATATTGTGAAGGGTGATGGCGGCAATCAACAATACGCTGCGCTGCCAGGATGTTTTCACCCCTTCCGCCTTGTCCATGGTCCGGCTCCAGTGTACATGGGGAAGGGTTTTGTCCATGACCAGTAAAAAAGCTCCGCCCGATAAAAAACCAATAATGGCCGGGATCCAGGAAACCTGTCCGCGCGATTCGGCTATTTCTATGGCAGGTTTCAACAAAGACCAAAAACTGGCGGCGATCATCACCCCGGCTGAAAAACCCAGCATGGAATTCAACAATTTTCTGTGAGCCGTTTTAAAAAAGAATACCATGGCCGAGCCGGAAGCCGTCACCAGCCAGGTAAAAAGGGTGGCCAGCAAAGCAAGCCAAAGGGGATCGTATTTCAAAAGCCTTTCAAAATCCATGCGGAGAAATAAAGATAAAAAGCCGGCCCGAAGTACAGACCTCGCACTCCTCAATCCTCAATCCTCAATCCTCAATCCTCAATCCTATCTTTACCCCATGAAACGACGTGACTTTTTCAAAACCGCTTCCCCCATGGTTCTTCTTTTGGCAAATGGGCAGATTACGGAAGCGGGCAGACTTGGTCTGGAATCCATGGACCGGCGAAAGCCCATCCTTCGTTTTGCAGTGGCTTCAGATGGCCACTATGGGCAGCCGGATACCCCTTACCAGGAATATTTCACCACCCTGGTCAACCGGATCAATGAGGAACATGCCCGGCGGAAATTCGCTTTTGCAGTGATCAACGGTGATATCATCCATGATGACAAGTCCTTCTGTCCGGCAGCCAAGGCGGCCCTGGACCGTTTGCATCTTAAATATTATGTGAGCCAGGGCAACCACGATATGCTCACCCCGGAGGAATGGCAAGCCAACTGGCAGATGCCCATAAATCTGGACTTTAAGATCAAAAAGTCCAGTTTCCTCATCGCCAGTACCTCCAATGCCCAGGGCACCTATCTCTGCCCCGACCTGGCTTGGATGAAAGACCGGTTGGAAGCCCATCGCCGCCAGGACCGGGTTTTTGTTTTCATTCACATCAATCCTGCCAAGCTCACCCGTCATGCCGTGGATTGCCCGCAACTCTACGAATTGTTTGACCGCTACCCCAATGTCAAAGCCGTATTCAACGGCCACGACCACGATGAGGAGGGGATCAAAATGAAGGGAAAAATTCCTTTTGTTTTCGATGCTCATTTCGGCGGATCCTGGGGCACGGAATACCGGGGTTTCCGGGTGGTGGAAGTGCTCCGGGACGGGACCATCGCCACCTATATCCTGAATCCCGTGGACCGGATCCAGGAAGGGGTACTCTGAGAGAAACCATCTTTTTTGTAAGTACGCAAAGTAAACCAAGACTGGATTTATTTGTTTAAAGCCTGACTTTGAACATCTTTTTCATTTCATGGCTAATTACCTGGTAGTCGGTGCCTCCTCCGGAATAGGACAACATCTGGCTCATGATCTCGCGGAAGCCGGCCACCGGGTCTATGGAACCTGGTTCAGCCATCCCGTGGTGACGTTCGGCCCCTTCATTCAGTATCACCCTTTGAATGTCCTGGATGACACGGTCTCTCTGGATTTTCTCCCCGAATCCCTGAATGGCCTGGTCTATTGTCCTGGGAGCATCAAACTGAGGCCTTTTGAAAAACTGAAGACGGCAGATTTTATTTCGGATTACCAGTTGCAAACGATCGGTGCGGTAAAAATCATCCAGGCGGCCTTGCCGAAACTGAAACAATCCGGAAATGCATCGGTCGTGCTGTTTTCCACCCTGGCTGTACAGTTAGGATTGAATTTTCATTCCCTGGTAGCTTCTTCCAAGGGTGCGGTCGAAGGGCTGGTCCGGTCACTGGCTGCTGAATATGCCCCAAAGATCCGGTTCAACGCCATAGCCCCTTCCCTCACAGACACCCCGCTGGCAAGCCCTTTTCTGGATACCGAACACAAGCGGGAAATAAATGCTCAAAAACATCCCTTGAAAAGAATAGGAAATACCGCAGATATGGCAAACATGGCCACTTTCCTGCTTTCAGAAAAAGCCACCTGGATCACCGGTCAGGTTTTTCATGTAGACGGAGGACTTTCGACAATCCGGACCTGATTTATGAAGATCCTACTGACCGGGGTCACCGGATATATTGCACACCGACTGCTTCCGGTCCTGTTGCAGCAGGGCCACCAGGTTATTTGTTGCGTAAGGGATAAAAACCGTTTTGTTGCGGATGGGTCCCAAAACCTGGGCGTCGTGGAAGTTGATTTTTTGGATAAAAAGACCCTGAACCGCATCCCGGAGGATGTGGATGCCGCCTTTTACCTGATCCACTCCATGTCGGCCGGATCAGGGGATTTTGAATCGATGGAAATCGCTTGCGCCCGGAATTTCAGGGAAAGGCTCGAAGAGACCGGGGTGAAGCAGGTGGTTTATCTGAGCGGGATCGTCAATGAAACGGAACTGTCCAAACACCTGGCTTCAAGAAAAAAAGTGGAAGACATCCTTTCCGGAGCCCGTTTTGCACTCACTACACTGAGAGCGGGTATCATTGTGGGTTCCGGCAGCGCCTCTTTTGAAATCATCCGCGACCTGGTCGAAAAATTACCGGTCATGGTGGCCCCCCGCTGGCTCAATACCCGATGCCAGCCCATCGCCATCAGAAATGTACTTGAATTCCTGAGTGGGGTCATAGGCAAACCTCAAACCTACAATAAGAGTTATGATATTGGCGGCCCGGATATCCTGAGCTATAAGGAAATGTTGCTTCGGTTTGCCAAAATAAGAGGCCTGAAAAGGCGAATCTGGGTGATCCCGGTGCTTTCCCCCCGGATCTCCTCTTACTGGTTGTATTTTGTGACCGCCACTTCATTTGCTCTTGCCAAAAACCTGGTCGACAGCATGAAGGTGGAAGTGATATGCAAAGAAAATGACCTGGCCTCCCTATTGGGAATCCAATGGATCGACTACGATACTTCCATCCGGCTGGCCCTGGACAAGATTGAACAAAACCAGGTCTTGTCCAGTTGGAAAGATGCCCAGACCAGCGAACTCCTTAACAAAGGCATTTCACATCTCATCGAGGTCCCTGTACATGGATGTTTCATAGACCGGCGCAAAATCAAGATCAACGACGTCCGGCATACCCTGGATAAAATCTGGTCTATTGGAGGAAGAAGAGGCTGGTATTTTGGCGACTGGCTTTGGCAAATCCGCGGTATTGTTGATCAATTGGTTGGCGGGGTCGGCATGCGCAGGGGACGGAAAAGCGAGACCGGGATATCAGCCGGGGACGCGCTGGATTTCTGGCGTGTTTTATATGCCGATAAGGAAGAAAAAAGATTGCTGCTCTACGCGGAAATGAAATTGCCGGGCGAAGCCTGGCTTGAATTTAAAATTGACCGGGAAAATATACTGCGTCTCACGGCGACGTTCAGGCCCCTGGGAGTCTGGGGAAGGCTGTACTGGTATGCGGTACTGCCTTTTCATGGTTATATTTTTAAAGGGATGATCCGGAAACTTGCAGCGGTTTAATTACCCTTTGGCGGTCATAGCGCCTCATTTCGCATAAGGGTTCTGGCAACCATGACGTAGATTTGAGGGCATTGGCAGGTTATCCAGCCTGCCACCCATTCATTGAGCATGAAAAAGTTAGCCAGGCTTAAAACGGGCTTGAGTTCAGAACAGGTCGTTGCGAGCCGCAGTGCGCACGGCAGCAACCGCCTCCAGCTCCAGGAAGACCGGGTATTCTGGCATGTCCTGCGATCCGTGGTCCTGGAACCCATGTTTGTCCTGCTCGCGGCAGCCTGCTCGGTTTATTTCATTCTTGCGGAATATACGGAAGGCGTGATCATGCTGGTGGCCATCCTTTTTGTCTCGGGCATTTCTTTCTTCCAGGAATACCGCAGCCGGCGGGCCATCCGGGCCCTGAAGGAATTATCTGCCGGGCAAGCCAAGGTACTCCGCAACGGGGTTGAAATCAAAGTGGATTTGGAAGAAATCGTGGTGGGGGACGTCGTCCTTTTGCAGGAAGGTGAAATCGTGCCTGCGGATGCCCGGATCCTGGCTTCCAATGATTTTTCCCTTAATGAATCCATCCTGACAGGAGAGGCTTTTGCCGTATCCAAAAACGCCTACGACCAAAACCAGGTTTTCCGGGGCACCCTGGTCACCAGCGGCAGCGCCTGGATCGAGGTCACGGAGGTGGGCCTCAACACCCAATTCGGGAAGATCGGGCTTTCCCTCAAGGAAATTTCCGTGATCCAGACTCCCCTCCAGGTTCAGATCCGGCATTTTGTTCGTTCCATGGTCTGGATCGGATCGGCGGCTTTTGTGATCGTAGTCGTATTCAATTATCTGCAATCCGGCGATATCACTCATGCTTTTTTGCAGGGTTTGACCCTGGCGATGAGCATCCTTCCGGAAGAAATCCCGGTGGCTTTCAGCACTTTTCAGGCCCTGGGGGCTTTCCGCCTCTTAAAGCAAAAAATCGTTGTCAAACAACCCCAATACGTGGAAACCCTGGGCTCTGCTACGGTGATTGCCGTTGATAAAACGGGCACCCTGACCCAGAATAAAATGGAGTTTGGATACCTCTATGATGCCCCCTCCGGCCTTTCCATCCGGTGCGATGAAAAAAGCCCTTTGCCGCTCCGGCTGATCGAATATGCTATGTGGGCCAGCGAAACCCAGCCCTTTGACCCCATGGAAATCACCATCCACGACTGGTACGGCCGCAAGGCCCCGGTGGATCTCCGGTCACAGCACAGCCAGGTCCATGAATATCCCATCGGGGGCATACCTCCCATCATGACCCATGTCTTCCAAAACCATAAAGGAGAAACCATTATTGCCGCAAAGGGAGCGCCCGAAGGCATCTTGCGACAAAGCAGGATGACGATGAATGAACTGTTGAAAGCAGAACAACAGGCCCTGGATTATGCATCCATGGGTTACCGCGTGCTGGGGGTGGGCAAAGGAAGCTGGGAAGGAAAAGTATGGCCGGTTTCCCAGGAGTCGTTCAAGTTTGAGTTTTTGGGCCTCATCGCTTTCCAGGACCCTCCCAAGCCCTCCATTTCCCAAACGCTCAAGGCCTTTGAGGATGCCGGGATCCAGGTCAAAATGATCACCGGGGACTATGCCGAAACCGCTTTGGCCATAGCCGGCCAGGTCCATTTCAGGCACAACGGAAAAATACTCAGCGGCAACGAAATCATGGATCTCCGTGAAGAAGAACTGAAGGAAAAAGTAAAGGATGTAAATCTTTATGCCAGGATGTTTCCCGAGGCGAAACTGAAGGTGATCGAGGCGCTGAAAGCCGGTGGCGAAGTGGTGGCCATGACCGGCGACGGGGTCAATGACGGGCCCGCCCTGAAGGCGGCCCATATCGGTATAGCGATGGGAAAACGGGGCAGCGAGGTGGCCAAAAACGCCGCTTCCCTGATCCTCACGGATGATGACCTGGCCCATATGACGGATGCGGTGGCGCTGGGCAGGAGAATTTTCAGCAACCTGGAAAAGGCCATCCGGTATATCGTCTCCATCCACATCCCGATCATCCTGATCGTCACCCTGCCGCTCATCCTGTCCTGGGCATTCACCGACCTGTTCTCACCCGTGCACGTCATTTTCCTTGAATTGCTGATGGGACCCACCTGCTCCATCATCTATGAAAACGAACCCATGGAACCAGGCACGATGCAACGCCCCCCCGTGAGAACAGGCCGGGTTTTTTTATCCTTCCGGCACCTTGCACTCAGCATCTTCCAGGGGCTGGCCATCACCGCGGGCTGCCTGGGGATCGGATACTATTATATGCAGGCAGGCCATGATGAGACGACCGTCCGCACGGTCATATTCATCACCCTTTTATTCAGCAATATTTTCCTTACCCTGGTCAACCGCTCTTTTTATTATTCGGTTTTCAGAACCCTGCTTTATAAAAATTCATTGGTTCCCCTCATCCTGTTCATTACCTTATTGTTTATCCTGGCCTTCCTGTATATGCCTTTCATGCAACAATGGTTCCGGTTGCATACCCTGTCCTTAAACAGTGTTGGGCAGTGCATCGCTGTGGCCCTGGTTTCCGTATTGTGGATAGAGCTCTGGAAATGGGGTAAAAGGAAGGGGTGATATGCCAAATTTTAAAAATTTGGCATATCTGCATCTAAAATATGAGATTATTCAAAGGGGTCCTGAGGCCCTGAATACAACCAGCGCAATGAAGTATGATGCTGTTTCGTCCTTTCAAATGGTCAATTATTTCTAACACTTTATTTTCCAGTTGGATACCCTTCTTCTGAATTCGCGTGACGCCTTCCACAGCATAGGCCTGCAATTCAAAATTTGGTGATTTAATCCATTCAACAAGCTTCCGGATATTCCCCGTTTCAACCCACCTTAACATTTGTTTTGCCTGGAGTGGCAAATCATTGCCGGTTTCCCCGCATCCCATGGAGTAATAATAATCTTGTGCAAGCACTTTATTAAATTCATCAAATCGATAGTTCGTATCGTAAAATGAATTGTATTGAACCATCAATTCCTGAATCCGCTCGTGATGGGTTGGAAAATATCCCTGGACTGCCCAGAATCGATATTTTTCCCTTTTGGCCAATTCACCGTACACGATCGAATCCTCTTTTAAAATTAGGGTTAACCGAAAATCCCAAAAGGTATTCCCCTCAATGAGTTCACATTCCCAGACCACATAGGAAAACCCAAAATCCATCGGCCTGTTCAAAAAAGGCTCAGGCGGTGCATAAATGTATTTGGAATGGACAGATTTAATTCCTTCCAGATTTTTACTGGCCAATAATTCCTGAACAAACTTCTCCCGGGTTGATGACCTGGCGTCGTTATAGAGCCATATAGCCAAAATGACAAGAAGATGCTTCATAAGGCCAATAATTCAATATGCATAGGTTCTTAACCGCACCTGGATTTAAAATTAAAGTTATTTTAGTTCATGAAAAAAATATTGCCTGCCTCCCTGTTCCTGACCCTGGTCATGAATGCCTGGTCCCAGCCCTCCCCTCCCCTTCGTGTAGCCATCGACGGCATGGTCCACGACCATGTCAACTGGATCCTGGGCCGAAAACCCCTGGGAGATATTGAGATCGTTGGGATCGCGGAGCCCAACCAACAATTGGTGGACGCTTATGTCAAAAGGTATGGCTTTGACAAAAAGTTGGTCTACCCTTCCCTGGAAAAACTGGTGGAAGCGGTGCGGCCCGAAGCGGTACTCGCCTTCAACTCGGTCTACGACCACCTCAAGACCGTTGAATTTTGCGCACCGAGGGGTATCCCGGTCATGGTGGAAAAACCCCTTGCCGCCAATCTTGAACAAGCCAAAACCATGCTCACCCTGGCGAAAAAACACCATATTCCTTTATTGACCAATTACGAGACCACCTGGTATGGCAGCAACGAAATGACCTATGACCTGGTCCACACCCAAAATAAGATCGGAGAAATCCGCAAGCTCGTTTTTCACACCGGGCACCAGGGGCCGGTGGAAATCGGCTGCAAGCCGGAATTCCTGGCCTGGCTGACCGATCCCGTGCTGAACGGCGGCGGCGCCCTCATGGACTTCGGTTGTTACGGGGCCAACCTCAGCACCTGGCTGTTTAAAGGAAAAACACCGGAATCGGTCACGGCGGTTGCTCTGCAGATCAAACCCAATATCTATCCCAAGGTTGAAGACGAGGCTACCATCATACTGAAATACGATCAGGCCCAGGTCATCATCCAGGCTTCGTGGAACTGGCCCTTTGGCCGCAAAGACATGGAAGTCTATGGACAAACCGGATATATCTTTTGCCAGGACAACCGTCATTTAAGCCTGAGAGAAGGTGAAAAAAAAGAAACCTTGCCCTTCACCGCTGCCGAACTGCCATCCTCCCGCAAGGACCCTTTCATCTATTTCAAAAACGTGATCCGCGGAGATATAAAATTATCGCCGTCCGACCTTTCCGCACCGGAAAACAATGAAACAGTGATGAAGATCCTGGAAGCGGCGAAAAGATCGGCTAAAAGCGGGATGACCATCAGGTGGAGTGAACTGTGAGAAATCAGCTGTGAGCTATCATAAATCAGCTATCAGCTATGTGCTATGAGCGATCAGCTATGAGTGCATTGAATAGTACAGGTATGACGAATAAAAGTGACCCATTACAAAATGCCGGCAGCGCGTTGGGAGAAGTTATTAAGATTTGTTTACACTCACGTTTGAGCTTACAATAAGGTAACCATCCACCCAGCCATTAAGTTTAAATAAGAATTACCATTCGTAACCTGTATTGTCGGCCTCAGGTAAAAGTTACCAAGTTTAAAGGCCAGTTGGTAATTGTAATAAGGAAAGCTATATGATTCTTCCCGGATTCCAAGAGGTGAGGGGTCATGTCTGTAATGAGAATGGCCCCGGCCCAAACCAAAAGATGGGGAAATCGAGAACAGATTGGCAAAATGAAAATTCCTGTAAACGCTCAGGCCATACAAAAAGGAATGGATACTGGCATTGTCTCCGGGGCTTCCATAGATGAGCCGGTTAAATTGGTATCCGGCATCAATGGAAAAAGATAGTATCGTATGGTGTTGCTCTTGTTTTAGCACCAGGTAATTAAATCCTAAAGCACCGAGATAAGTGTTTAATTTTACGTTGTTGTTTTGAACGGTATACTTAGTTATTTCTCGACCAATGGTCAGGCTGCCCGTAAATCTTCCCCTGAAGGTATATCCTCCTGTCAGTGCCCAGAGGTTTGAACGGCCATCCCCATTATTCAGATGAGAATACGATGGGGCCAGGTGGTATCCACTGGTCTTTACCGGAAACAAATAATTCTGAGCAGACAACAGAAATGTGAAGTGAACTACAATAAATGTTAGGGAAAAGCGGTGTTTCATTTAAAAAATATTTTGTTCGTTTCAATTTTTCTTTATCTATGGATTTTTCAGTCACTTTTATTTGACCGGAAGCCCTTACCCTTTGACCCCTATGACCCTTGACCCCTCTTGACCCTTGACTCTTGACTGTTGACTATTGCCTATTGGCCCTTCCCCTCCTATTCACACTTCTTCTCCTTATTCCCCTTAGTCCGGTCCACCTTCCCGTCCGGACCTGCCTGCTCAGGGAAATAACAACCGCTTTTTTGTTTGATTTCATCTGCATCGGCTCCGCATTCTATCCGGCAGGCTCTTCCTGTTAAAACCCTGGTATCACCTTGCCTATTCACCATAATTAAAGAATATTTAAAAGCTCCGATGTACGGCAGGCCATCTTTCCTCATACCATCCCAACCATAATTTTCAAGGTTTGAATAGACAACGGTTGGTCTATAAAAAAGGACTGTATCACCAACATCTGTAAACACAGTAAAATCAATGATCTCTACCACTTTACCACTAATAAATGGATAAAACAAATCATTTATACCATCCTTATTTGGCGTAAATACATTGGGTACATAGATAGACATATCACTATGAAGATACTCTATGGGCTCAGCCCCACAGCAAGCAGCATATTTATCAGGCTTTTGAGCTTGGGTCTGATTGAAAACAATTACGAAAATTACTAAATTTAAATATTTCATAACTTTTGATATTAATACTAAAAAACTATTGTTTAATTACGCTGACTATTCTTACAATATTTCCATCAGAAATTCTTAAATAATATCTACCTGCTACTAAACTTGAAATATCAATTTTACCATCCTTTAATGTCCCTGAGTAAAATTTTCTGCCAAGAATATCTGTAATAAAGATTTGGCTGTTAGAAGATAAGTAATCAGATCTGACTTCTATGAGGTCATTAGTTGGATTAGGGAAAATATTGATATAATGATCGGCTAATTGGGAATGAGTAACCTGATAATTATTATTTGCAATAGGCTCAATAAAGCTTCTTATAGCTTGTGGACAAATATTCCGGGCAGTTCGATCCCCTGCTGCGTCGTAAGCGAAAGTAATGCACTGAGATGAAGCTCTAAGATGTAAGCCAATTATCGCGAATATTAAAATATGTTTCATAAATAAATTTAAATTTAATACGAATTAAGCCAAAGCAATATTGAAATGACTTCATTTATAAAGTCTTTTAAAAAATAGTTTTTATTCTTCATCTACCATATTATTTTTCATAGGCAATGCAATTTCACTACTATTAAAATGGTTTTTTTATATTTCTAAATATTTTTATTTTTTTTAGAACTGTTCAATTTATTTATAGCCATTTTATATCTTATTTTATAGGATGGAGCTAATTTTCGTTTATCTATTTGGTCAATAAAATTTACAAAATCTTTGTAATTTCTTTCTTCCCAAGCTTTTGTAGCAGCATCTAATTTTTGACTAACCAATAGTTGCATCGTGTATATTTCTCCTTCTTTGTAAACATATTTTTCCAGCGCACTTAAAGCATATTTATTACCTGCAATCAATGGTTTCCCTCTTCCATTAAAAAATGTACAAAGATTCTTGGCAAACGTATCTGGTGTTACATTATTGATTTTTAGATCTGAGTTAAAAGCATTTTTAAGCACATACTCATCAACAGCATATAATAAATCATCTTTCTTTCCAACATAAAGATTCTGAGATTTCTCTTTCTCATTGTAATTAAATAGAATTACTACTTTATCTGATTTCAATTTCATATGATTTATAGATTGCTCTATGATGATCAGATGGTGTTTCTGAAAAATCAAACCTAGCTTTTCGGATATAAGTTCATTAAAGTCCATAACTTTTATCTTATTGGTGGTATCCATTCTCCGCTACTTGGACTATATATCCAACCGCGAGTATGTAAAATGTATCTCTCAGCATTTAAGAATCCGCCGGTAGGAATAAGATTTCCATTAGGCAGTCTATATGAATCAAAAATTGGTTTACCTAAATTCATTTCGCTACGAAGGGCGCTATAATTGGCTTTCCAGTTTAATTTTGCCAAACCCTTATTTGGAAGATGAAGCATATAATCCCCTATTTTCCAGCCTGTAGATTTACTTGTTTGCTGGGCACCCCACTTAAATAAATTTAATCCTCCTTGCTGTGTTCCAGTCTTGGTGGCAAATCTTGCAGCATTATAAATTAGCCCGTCCGCCCCAATTATCACTTTCTCAGCACCAATAACAAGCTCAGGGACGTTATATTTTATAATATCATCAGCAGTTTCTCCTATTATCCTTGTAGTTCCTGCACCTGTTGTATAGCCTCCAAATGATCTCCAAGAATAGTTAAAAATGCTGGAGCCAAGTAGATCTGCCATTTTACCGGCACCTGAAGCTCCAAAGGCGTCTAACGCAACATGAAAAGCATATTTTGTTATATCTTTAACATTATCTAATTGAGGCAAATGCCCATATGATATGTCCAATAGTACATTCGTAGTAGCTGTGTATGAACCGCCTGCTAATGGATTGACCACGCTAATGCCCCCACCTAAAAACCCTGACATAAAATAGCTTAAACCCTGTCCGAAATTTTGGACTTTACTAAAATTACTCCATAAATTAAGACCTCCACCTATTAGTGCTGCTCCGGCAAAAACTAATGGTATAATTTCACCTGAGGGATCGTTATATTTCAATGGGTTATTTAAAACATAACTATACCTATTAAAGGCCTGACTAAATTCTGGAAATTGGACATAATTATCAACAGCCAACATCCTTCCCACAATCGGATCATATAATCTGCCATTCATATTTATTAACTTGAATAGCTCCAGATGTTCATGTCCAGTAAATCCCCTGGTCAACCAGATAGGTGGTGCAGTTACTCCGCTATAAGTCCAGTTGGAGTAGTTACGATATCTACCCCAGGCATCAAAGTTTTGATTATGGACTACAGTTCCTATATTATTGGTAACATTTAAGATTGAGCCTAAATGATCTGTATAAGTGTAATAGTATGTATCGGTCCCGCTTTCTCTTATGACTATTGCCATCAAACCGTCACCCGCATTAATGTAATGGATATATTTTGTACTACCCCCGGTTATATCCTTTTCATAATCTCCAAAAAAGTAACGGGTATTGGTGGTGGATCCGTTTTGGATCAAAACACTTTTTATTCTATTTTCATCATATCCATAAGTATAATTCAGTGTATTAATTCCTTCTGTGAGGGAAGTTGGCTGTAAGAAGGAAGAATAAGTTGGAAGGGACTGACTGGCGGAAGATATGGTTCCTGCAGAAGGATTGATTTGAGTGACGGCATTTATTCTTGAACTTGTATATGCATATGTACCCGCATCAGTCTTACTGGAAATGTTTCCGTTATTTGAATAGACGGTTGTATAAGTTGTTAATCCTGTTACCAGACTGCTCGTCAGCCTATTCAGGTTATCATAACCAAAAGTTTCTGTTTTGCTGGCGATACCATCTACCCTGCTTGTTAAATTTCCACTATTGTGATTCCAGTTAAGACTTAAGTTTTGAACACCCGTAGTACTATAGTTGGTTGGAATCCCATAAAAATAAGTATTCGTACTTGATTTGCCATTCCCCAGGCTATATGTTTTATATTGATCATAACCATTCATGGTTCCATTTGTAAAAATGGTAACAGAATTATCAGTATTCTTAACTGTACTAAGGTATCCATTTGCATCATAATTATAATTGAGCGCAAAGGATGAAGGATAGGAAACTGTACTTACATTACTATAACTAGCATCGTAAGTATATGTCTTAGTGTGTGCAACTCCGTCCACGGTCTGTTTATCTGTCCATAAATCACCATATCCATTATATGTATACTCCTGCAGATCCCCTGCGAAGCCGGTAATCTTTTTTATTTTGCCAATTGAGGCATAACTTCCTGCCTGATAGTACTCATAAGTAGTTGTTCCTTCCGGCATAGTTTTGGTGAGAATTCTACCCATGGTATCATAGGTCATAGTGTGCGTCTGGCTCTTTGCATTTACTTGTGTAATTAATTGACCCAAAGCATCGTAATCATATGAGGTCGTACCAGCATTGATATCTACCATACTGGATTGCCTGGCATAGACATCATAATTATTAGTAACTAAAGTCGATGCACCATTGATTACAGTTTTAAGACCTCCATGACTGTAATAGGCGTAATTGAGTGTTCCTCCATAATCGGTGGCACTGATTGTTTTCCCGGTTGCGTCCGATACTTTAGAAGATACCTGACTTGCAGGATTGGTGGAAGTGGTTGTAAGATTCCCACTTGCATAAACATATCCTAATGTGCTGGTATAGTTAGTTCCTCCTTTATTTTCCACAATAGAGGCGAGCCTTCGATACCCATCGTAATTGAATGTAGTCAATAAACCTGTTTCTCCTGATTTGTAGGGTCCTGTGGTGGTGAATACTTCCCCATTAGCTGTATAGGTCTTCTCAGTGGTTATCCATTGGTTTTGCCATCCTTCTGTCTCCGTCCTCCGTTCTCTATCCAATACATCGTTGTAAATTTTAATATCAGGCCTATGTGGGTGAGTAATTTGTTTATAATATCTTGACCCATAACTCGTGGTAAAATTATATGAAGTAGTTATGTTATAAAATTGGGGAGTGGTCATAGATATCTCCCTGCCAAAAGCATCAAAAGAAAATGAAGTAATTAAGCCCATTATGTCAGTCACACTATAAGGCTTACCCCATAAGCTATGATAGTAGGTGTAAGTAACTCCTACAGGAGTGGTGGTAGTATTGGGCCATCTGCCCATTGTATCAAACTGTGATGAGAAGATATTTCTAGCAGTAATACCTGATGCGCTAATACGAGCGGATATTTGATTTCCCAAATTATTATAATAATAAGTAGTGGTGACAGCTTTGGGTTGGCCAACAAACTCAACCTTTGTTAGCATCTGACCAAGACTATTGTAAGTCATATTTATGACAGAGCTATATGCTGTTTGCCCGGTACGGGTATTTGACACCGTTACTGAGGTTGGTAGTGCAGGTACCGGAGTGCCGTATTGCCCATAAGTTGTAGTAGTGGTTGTAGTTTCAACACTATTATTGTTAACTACTTGTGAGGTTACATTTCCATATGAATCAAATACAGAATTTGCTGTTGAGAGAGTTCTTCCTTCAAAAACTTTATTCTCAAGCACATTATTAATGCGATACCAATATCGACCAGTGCCTTGAGATAAAAATTGATTAGAATTGGTAACTTCCTTGACTAGTGAGCCATTTGAAATTAATATAATACTATCCTTATACGGTGCAGCTACATAATAAGTCAAATTAAATTCGTTCTCTGACTTTTTTCTGAATCCCGAGGCTGCATTGTCGCTATTTATTTTTTTGAATCCCAAAAATCCCTTCCCTTCTTTATGTAATTTTGCTTCTGCATAATTATATGTCATGGAGTTCATACCGCCGATTCCATTATCCATCTTTATTTCAGATACAAAATGCATGGGTAATTGTATATTATTTACATTCCCGGAGAGTGTAGGGCCTTTATTATAAAAGGTTCCCGATTCATTCATTCTTTTATAAATCCATTGGGTGGTATAGTCGTAACCATTTTTGACTTTTTCAAGAAAAAGCTCCTTGCCAAATGGCATAAAATGATAAATATCAAAGTAGGACAGATAATTAGTTCGAACTAATATTTCAGATTTGCCATCTCCATTATAGTCAAATGGCGTAAGCGGCATGGTATTTAAAGTAGTAGTAGTTCCAGTGTAGAGGTAAAAATAGAAACTACTTCCTCGAGAAAAATATACATGATACGTTGAAGAAGTGGTTCCAAGAATGCCATGAAAAATATCAGTTTTGCCATCACCGTTACAGTCCATCAACAGTATTTTATCTCCGGAATATTCAGATGTAACTGTGGGTACTGTAGTAAAAGTAAAAGCACTTTGGTCAAATGAAGTACCGGTTGATAGGCATTTATACCATGGGGCATTATTTAGAGTAGTACTACTCCTATATAAAATATCCATCTTCCTGTCCCCATTAAAATCTCCAAAAAATGGAAGATGATCCTGGGTAGGAAATCCTGCATAATATATGCTACGAGCCACATATCCATCAATAGTATATATCTCTGAATTGTTACCGCTCGTAACCATTAGATCACTTTTACCATCGCCATTAAAATCCAATACCTGAATCCGCTTGGCCGATTGCCAGTTATTGACTGGAATATTAATCGTACCAGTCGTTCCTACAGTAAGAAAGGATGGCGAACTTCCTCCATAGTAAATATGTATGCCGATTGTAGTAGGGGAAGAAGTATATCCTAAAATACTCAATAAATCCCCTTTGCCATCTCCATTAAAATCCCCAGCAAACAAAAAGTGTCCTGTTGTAGAGTTGATTTTACTATACCCGGTATAGGCATTGATAGTGACAGAGTCACTAAAAGGGGTAGTATTGGATCCATTATAAATTCTGGCAAACTGAAAAGCCCATGTTCCACCGTATCCTGTTGTTTTAGCAGCCGCAAAATCGTCTATCCCATCTCCGGAAAAGTCATTAGTCAGGAAAGTATATAAGTCAGGTATTGATTTTTTCTTTAAAGCTGAAAAATTTCCAGCTAAGTTTTTAACAATTGGGGCACTAAATGAGGTAGCTTGATTAATAGCAGGAATTGCTTTAAATAATCTTATTTGGGAGCAATATTCAATATTATCGGATAATATTTTGTTGGCTTCCACTAAATCTGAAAAACCATCTCCATCGAAATCACCTGAGTAGTAATTGCCATCCTGAATACCTGTAGTATTAGTTCCGTATCGTTGAACAATGGTCGGTTGATCACCATATTTGAAGATCGTACTATTTAATTGACTGCCATTACTACCTTTCTCGATAATTTCATTAAGATAGCTATTGATATTATCCCATCCATAGTTAAATTGGTAAATTTTAAATGCTGCACTACTTTCACCGGTTATAGTAATATTATCCAAAAATTTGTCCTGTGTTCGTGCAGTACCAGCTTCATACACTGTGTTAACATCTGACCTGGAGACATAATTGAATTTGATTTTATTATAAGGAGTGAGACCTGCTGCTGTGTTACCTGTATAATTGATTTCATTAAACGTTATAGAAACACCGACTCCATTGTTATACGAATATTCTATATAGTTCCCGTCGGGATAAGTGATCTTAGAGAGCAACCAGCTCATGACCTGGGTTTGGGCAGTATTCATTGCTCGTGAGTTTGAGGTTCCACCATATTCCATGGTTCTGCCATCTTTCAGAAATACAGTAAGGTATTGAGGCCCGGTACCTATTGAACCAAATGCAGTAATTGTTGCAAAATTTTCAGATTCCGTACCATATGTAGAACCAGCAGCGCCATAAGTCCCGGTTTTTAAAACCAATCTGCTGCCATCCAAAGAATATCTATCACCAGTAGTGAGCTCGACGGGTGCCACATTACCATCATGATAAATCGTTTTTGGAATCCTGGAAATTGAAGACATTCCAGTAATGGACCACCCCTGGCCTAAAACACTATAGCCTCCTAAAGAGTTATATAGTATTGAAAGTGAAGGTACTACTCCATTAGTGCCGGGGGGTACTACTATCGGAATCGTATAGGTCGCAGCACCGGATAAGTCCACATCGGCTGAAGCTGCGACTGTACCCACAGGCAGGGCCGTATTGACAGTCTTGGTAAATGTGCCGCTTGTGTATAAAGCTCCCTGCCCGCTTGTTTCAATTAAATAAAAAATTGAAAATAACAATCCCAGAATGTGTGTCTTCCTTTTCATTTATTAACCTATTTAATAATAATATAATTTATCCTTCCTACCAAATCACTTGGCTGGAATGTGTATTTTAATCCGTGTTTATTTCATATTTGAATTAAACACCCATTGATTCATTGATCAACAATGAATAAATTCAGAATATGGAGTTTAGGAAACTTAAATTTGAGAAAAGAAAGACACAGCGTTCAAATTCAATCGACAGGGTATTCTCAAAAGCAAGCCTAAGAGTAAATTTGATGGAAACAAATATAATATATATGTTTTTAATTTTTCCAAATTTAATATGTTAAATTATCAAGATATTTGTAATTTGATAGGGGTCCTGTTTAATGTGTATATTAATTCAGCCAGAGTATTTTTAAAAGATAATTACAAATAGATCTGGGGAGTATGTCTCATTCGTGTAGAAACAGAGATCATCGGCAAATTTGAAATCGGTAATTCTTGTTTTAAGTGTGCTAATCCAGGTGTATCTTGATTTGATTCCTTGAATTTCGCAAGGGTGTACTCAATGTCTCAATTCGGGGCAGGTTAACAATTTGCCTTCCGTTCTAATTGCTCATCTCGATTTGTCCATCAGTCAGAACTTTTCGATCTTTAACGGTATCAATTTTTATCAATGCGTTTTTTTCTATTTTTTCTGTTCGGAGGATTTACTCTTCTTTCAGCTCAAAATAAAATCATAGCCCTGGTCGGCGGCACCCTCATCGATGGCTTTGGCGGCCGGCCGATACAAAACAGCGTCATCCTCGTGGAAGGCGAACGGATCAAGGCGGTCGGACACCAGGGCAATCTGGCCATACCCCCCGGCGCAGAAGTCATCAGTACCGAAGGCATGAGCGTGCTGCCGGGCCTCTGGGATATGCATGTGCACCTGATGATCAACGGGCACAGCGACTATGCCCATTGGGATAAAAAATACCTTCCCCTTGCAGAAGAAATGATCATGCCCGCCTCGGCGCATCAGTTGCTCATGGCCGGGGTCACCAGCGCCCGGGACCTGGGCGGGCCCCTGGAAGCCAGCCTCAAAGTCCGGGACCGGATAAACAGCGGGGAAATACCCGGCCCGACGATGTATATGTCCGGCCCCTTTCTGCAACACGAACCCTATCCCGGGACTGCAGAATTCCGCTGGGGTATCAAAGGAGTGGCGGATGCCAGGGCTAAGGTCCAGCAACTGGCTGGGGCGGGCGTGGATTGCATCAAAATGATTGACCACGACCAGATGACGATGGACGAAGTGAAGGCCATCGTGGACGAAGCCCACAAATACCGGCTGCCGGTGGTCGCCCACTCTCACCGCCCTGAGGAAATACGCCGCGGATTAAAAGCGGGAGTGGATTGTTTTGAACATACCGGCCTGGCTTCGGCGCCTTCATATCCCGAAGACATCCTGGAAATGCTCAAAGAGCGGACCGCGCAAATGGCCCTGGGCCCCATGTTCTGGACCCCTACGGTCGAAGGACTGTACAATTATGAATACCTGCGCGAAAACCCGGAAGCCCTCGACAACACCTCCTGGCATCTGGGACTGCCCGATTCCATCATCGAGGATATCCGGCAATCCATCCGTTACCCCGGGCGGCTCTCCTATTTTCAGCTCAACCCCATCCGGAGACCTACCCTGCAAACCAAAATCAATCAACTCAAAGAGGCCGGCGTGGTGCTCCTGATCGGGACCGACAGCGGCATACCCATGAAATTCCACAGCCAGAGCACCTGGAATGAACTTGAGGTATGGGTCAATAAATTTGGCCTCGATCCCATGTACGCGATACGGGCGGCCACTTACTGGCCTTCCGTAGCCATGAAAGCGGACGCCGACTTTGGCACCATCAGCGAAGGCAAGTATGCGGATATCATCGCGGTGAAAGGGGATGTCCTCCGGCACATCGCTTTATTGCAGAACGTGAATATGGTGATGAAGAAGGGGAGGAGGGTGAAGTAGGTGATTGGTGGATGGTGGGTGGTGGGTGGTGACGTATACTCTGATCAATCCAGTAGCCTTTGTGTTTGGGAGGAGCTGAGCTCCGACCTTTTTGGCAAATACCTCGTAAATGAAGTAAATAGTAGGTAGGATTGAGGGTTGAGGGTTGAGGATTGAGGAGCCGAAGCCAAGCTTTGTCTAAACCACAGGGGTGTTTGCGTGCCGGAAATGGCTTAAAATAATATCATACTTCAATCGCTACATTTCCCTTTTTATGCCCTTTTTCAACATAAGCATGCGCTTCAGCAATTTGGTCCAGGGAATAGGTTCGGTCGAGCACCGGTTTATATTTACCGGCTTCGATCAGCTCTTTAATAAAAACAATATCTGATTTTGTGTGGCTTATTACTCCTGTCAAAACCTTTCTGTTGCTGGTCTTTGAAATCCATAAACCCTGAATCATTTCCGACATCCCTGCGGCGCTTAAAATCATTATTCCGTTTTTAGACAATGATCTTAAACTCCGTGAAATGGACAGGGTATTCACCGAATCAAAAATCACATCGTAGGTTTCGCCGTTTTTCGTAAAATCTTCTTTTGTATAATCAATGACCTTATCGGCTCCGATAGATTTTACTAATGAAATATTGGCGGTGCTGCAAACGCCCGTGACCTCTGCCCCAAACGACTTTGCCAACTGCACCGCTGCGCTTCCCACTGCGCCGGAAGCTCCTATGACAATCACTTTTTGTCCTGGCTTGATCATTGCCCTTTTTATAAAATGCAAGGCGGTAACACCACCAAAAGGAATGACCGCTGCTTCCAGGTGGGAAATATTTGCAGGTTTTAATGCTATGGACGCATTTTCAGGAAGACATTTGTATTCGGCGTAAGCACCAAAACTCATATCGGCATGACCAAAGACAAGGTCACCTGCATTAAAATCCTTTACCGCTTCTCCGACCCTTTCAACTTCACCTGAAAAAACACTTCCAAGAATATTTATTTTCGGCCTCAACAAACCGTATAAAAACCTGACCGCAAAGGGGTCGGCTTTCCGCAATCGCCAATCCCCTGAATTGACTGCGGTAGCTTTTATCCTTAATAAAATTTCATTTTGCTTTGGAGTGGGCTTTTCGACCTCTTTAATTTTAAGCACCTCTGGCGGACCATACTGGGTGTACACAGCTGCCTTCATTTCTACTGGGGTTGATTTTTGCAAGGGGCAAAAGTAGCACTTTCGATAACTTGGTTAAGAAATAAAAGACTACCTCTGACCACTGACCGATGACCACTGACCGATGTTCGGGAGGAGCTTAGATCCGACCTTCCGGTTCGTCAGCTGAAATGAAATAACTTCCATACAGCCGAAGCCAAGCTTCGACTAAACCAGAGGATTGAAGATGCAAGTTTGGGTATCACTCCTCATTCCTCTGATGCCTTTACCCATCATTTCATCTTATCCATTTCAGACCAATCCCTTAAATTTACTTTATGATTGACCAGGTAAAGAAGATATTTAACCGAATTGCGAATTTGCCTGAGAAGCAACAGATCGAACTAGCCAAGCTCATAGAGGATGAAATCAGTTGGGAGCAGACTTTTGCATCCAGCCAGGAGGCACTCGCTGCTTTAGCCAAGGAGGCAATTCAGGAATACAAGAGCGGAAAAACCAGTGAACAGGACTGGTGATGAAATCTGTAACCACCTCAAGATTCAGAAAGGCATTTGAAAAACTTCCCAAAAGAACCCAAATCAAAGCCCGAGACAACTACCGCCTTTGGCAGGAAAATCCGAATCATCCCAGCCTAAACTTCAAGCAAATCCATTCTTCTCAACCCATCCACTCCGTCCGTGTTGGGATCGGTTACCGGGCATTGGGCGTTAAACAAGATCAAACCATGGTGTGGTTCTGGATCGGATCACATGAGGAATACAATACAATAATTGATTCCTTATGAAAATTAAGGATCGATTACCCCTTCTATCAAAGAAATATTTACGACACAGCCTAAGTCAGGCCAAACAGGATAGAGGTATGAGGCTGGAGGTATGAGTGGATCGCTTACCTCTCACCTCTCACCTCTTACCTCTAACCTCTAACCTCTACCCCGGCAATTTCACCGTAAACGTCGTACCCACACCAATTACCGAACGTTTTACAAAAATTTTTCCCTTGTGGTAATTTTCAATAATTCTGCGGGCCAGGGATAGGCCCAGGCCCCAGCCTCGTTTTTTGGTGGTGTATCCCGGCTCGAAGACCTGCTTAAACTGGTTGCCCGACAAGCCTTTTCCCGTATCGGAAAGGTCTATGCAGATATAATCCCCTTCTTCGTAGATCTCGGCCTTGATGGTGCCGGTGCCGTCCATGGCATCCAGGGAGTTCCTCATCAGGTTTTCCATCACCCAGTCAAACAGGGGCGGATTGATCCTCGCAAAATGAGGATGGCCGTTTAATGCAGGAAAATCAAAGCGGACTTTTTTGGATGCCCTTTTTTCCATGTAATTCCGGCATTGGTCCAGTTGCTGATTGAGGTTGGTCTTTTCCAGGGTAGGTTTGGAGCCGATTTTCGAAAACCGTTCGGCGATCAGTTCCAGCCGGGTCACGTCGCTGCGCAATTCATCCAGCAGTTCCATTTTCTCCGGATCCTCGCTGGACAACAGTTTCAGGTTTTCCACCCAGGCTACAATGGCCCCGATCGGGGTGCCCAACTGATGGGCCGTCTCCTTGGCCATGCCCACCCAGACCCGGTTTTGTTGTTCCCGCTGGCTGGCGCTGAACCCGATCAGCCCGATCATCAGGAATCCCAAAAGCAACATCAACTGGATATAGGGAAACAATTTGAGCCAGCGAAGCACCCTCGAGTTTTCAAAATAGACATTGTTCAATTCAGATTTGATGGGCTGGATGCCCTGCTTTTTGAGTTTGACCAGTCTTTTGGCCAGGAATGCCTTGTCTTCATCTTTCAGGGGGCCATAGTTTCGGCCCCAGGTCACCTGGTCGTTTTCATCGGTGGCGATGATGGGCGTTTTGTTGGCTTCAATGGCCTGGGATTCAAAGGTGACGTCCTTATTGATATCGCTTCCGGTCTTCGCGAGGGCTTCCTGGGCTTTCACATACAGCTCCACACTGCTGCGTTCCCCATCCTCCAGTTTTTTAGCCAGATAGCGGACATAGATCATGGACAAAGCCATGACCAGGATGCCTGCAATGGCCAGATAAAACTTCCAGCGGGATTCCTTACTGACCAGACTCATGGTTTTGTAGCCAACGCTATCTATTGATTAACGCAAAGATCAAGAGCTGTGGTTTACCAAACAAACTAAAATTTGATTACTGGAAATCAGAGTATTATAAATTTAGCCACCCTTTGATCCACCAGGCCAACCCCGAGGTGACGGCTCCGGCAAGCAGGCCCCAGGCCAGGTCTACCCATACCATGGAACGGGGCCAGCCCGAAATCAGGGCCTTATTGACCAGTTCATAAGTGCCGTAACATAAGACACCCAGAAAGGCCCCGTTTTTAACCGCCGACATCAGGCTGTCCGCGGGCATTACTGCAAAATACAAGAGCCCGCCGGTGAACAGAACATAAAACACAACCCCTGCCGCCCAGTCCGGTTTGTCCGCCAACAAATGCCCCACCTGCCTGCGGATAAAAGCCCTTGCAAACCCATTGATGAATAAAAGATCGAGGCCCGCATAGATCAGCGCGGTGAGCAAAAACAGCATGGTCGCTTTCATCCCTTAAAATATTTGAAAAAAATATACGTCCAATGCACCACCAGCAAGGCGGCAAGTCCAAGGCTGACCTTCCGGTTTTTTAATCCGCTCATCACGCGTTTAAACCCAAACGCCAATATCCTTTTATTGGACAGCAGATCAAAAAGCAAGATACCGCCCATTACAAGGATCAAAAGCAAGAGCACGGCCACCAAAGGATTATAAAAGAAGGAAGTCAGTCCATTCCCCCCGATCATAGCCTGCAGTGCATGGCTGCCCCCGCATCCCGCGCAGGGAAATCCAAACTGGCTGACAAAATAACAGGATTGGGCGGGTGGGGTCAATGTCCGGTTCGCAAGTAGAAATGAAACCGTCAAGGCCGCCACGCATAGCAAGGCTGTACCTCCATAAATCTTCCGGTCCAGCGGGCCGGTCTTCATGTCCGTTTTGCGCTTACATTCCGATGTTTCCGGATGTAGAACCGCCAGGGCCAGCTTGCACAGGCCCCGGCGCTTTCCACCCCGATCCGGGGACCTGCGGCGATGAGTTCCGGATCGATTTGAATCTGCCGGTCTTCAATATAAATCAGGGATTCCGGGCCCACCAGGCTGTGGCCGCTGAAGGATTTGTCAAAACCCATGGCGACGGACAGTGCACCCGGTCCTTTAGTGATCCTTTCTTCGTTTGTTTTCAATTGCCTCCGTTTCATCATGATTTCAAGGCCTTCCAGGGGTTCCAGGGCCCGGATCAAAACCGCATGGGCATATTCTTCCGGCCCGGTGACCACATTAAACAAATGGTGCATGCCATAACAAATATAGATATAGGCGTGGCCCCCTCTTTTGTACATGACTTCTGTGCGCGGGGTCCGGCGGTTGGCATAGGCATGACAGGCTTTGTCATCCGGGCCCCGGTATGCTTCCGCTTCCACAATGATGCCGGAGGTCCTCAAACCATCGATTTCAGAAACCAGGACCTTGCCGATCAGGGACCGGCCCAGATGCACCACATCTTTATTCTGATAGAAGGTGGCCGGGAGCCTTTTGCCGCTATTGTCCATATTTGTTCCAGGCTGGGATCCGGGCAGGGCTTCGGGCGCCTTGCATCAGCGCATACAGTTCATCCCGCATAGGCCTATTGGAGTCCGAAAGGTCGGTTTGTTCCCCCGGGTCATTCCGGAGATTATACAATTGTCCTTTATTGTCTTTGGAAAACCAGATCAATTTCCAATCTCCTTTGCGGATAGCCCTGGACCCTCCAAAAGACGAATACTCCCAATAGAGATAGCGGTCAGGGTCCATGACCTGATTTTTTAATAAGGCTTTTTTAAAGGAAAGACCATCCATTTCATCTGTTTTCAATGGTAGTCCAAAGAGGTCGGCCAGGGTGGGAAACCAGTCCCAGGCGGCCAGGATGGAAGGATTGACGCTGCCGGGTTTTATTTTTCCCGGCCAGGACACAATGCACGGTACCCGAATCCCCCCTTCATATAAATCCATTTTATAACCCCGCAGCAGGCCATTGCTTTTAAAAAAACGGGTGTCGGCGCCACCGGTGCCCGGTGGGGTAGCCCCATTGTCACTGAGAAAGAGGATGAGGGTGTTTTGATCTTTTCCGGCTTTGGCCAGGGCATCCATCAGGATTCCCACTTCGCGGTCCAGCCTTGAGATCATCGAGGCATAAGCAGCCCGCGGCCGATGGTGCGGAAGGTATTGGCGCTCGCCCAGGTAAGGGGTGTCGGCAAAATCCGGATAGGCCTGTAGTTCTTCCGGAGGTACCTGGATACCCAGGTGGGGCATGGGTAGGGTATAATAAAGGAAAAAAGGCCGATCGTCCTCAGCGATAAATTTCAGGGCCTCCCGGCGCATCAGATCGGGGGCATAATCCGGTCCGGTATAGTGTTCCGCCACATAATCCCCGGTGAGGGGCTTCCCGGACAGGGGATATTTTTGATGGGGGGAGAAATACCCATTACGCAGGGTATCCCACCGGTCGTTTTTCCAAAGATGGGAAGGATAATAATTATGGGCCTGTTTCTGGCAGGCATAACCATAAAAGAAGTCAAAACCCGCCGCCTGGGGGTCCCCCTCCTTCCCCGGCATGCCCAGCCCCCATTTTCCAATGACCGCCGTCCGGTAAGCCTTGGACTTCAGGAATCGGGCCAGGGTATATTCATCGGACCGCATGGGCAATTGTCCCCTTTCTTCATCGTCCGGGAAACCGCCCATTTCAAAATTGTCGCGGATATCGGCATGTCCGGTATGTTTGCCGGTGAGCAATACACAGCGACTCGGGGCGCAGACCGTATTTCCTGCATAATATTGGGTGAATCGCATGCCCCGGGAAGCCAGGCGGTCAAGGTGAGGGGTTTTGATCCTGGACTGGCCATAGCAACCCGGTTCTCCATATCCCAGGTCATCAGCCAGGATGATGACCAGGTTTGGCTTTGTGCCCGGCTTTAGACCGGATAGTCCGATGCAGGCCGACAACAGAAGGATTGCAGCTTTTAAGCCATACATATTCGCAATATAGCCATTCCCGGAATGTAACCAAATATGGATAACTTCGTCTTCCGATTATGAAGTTCAAATTCATTGTATTCACCGGCTTATGTATTTTTTCATGGGCAAGCGCCCCGGCGCAAGACCCCATGATCGAACAAAATATCCCGGGCACTTCCATGCAATTTAAACTGATCCTGGCTCCCGCCGGAACCGCAGAACTTGGGCCCCAAAAAATTAAAGTGAACCTGGATGCCTTTTATATCGGAGTATACGAAGTAACCTTTGATGAATTTAATTGTTTCCGTGAAAGGGATCAGGACAACGACCAATCCTCCAACCCGGCTATTGCCTATAAAGCCGATGCCGTGACCAGGCCCACCTCCCAGTATGTAAACCTGACCTTTGGTATGGGCGACCGAGACGGCTTTCCCATGGTAAGCACCACCCAGCAGGGCGCCTTGAAATATTGCCAATGGCTGTACCAGAAAACCGGCCGGTTTTACCGCTTGCCTACCGAAGCGGAATGGGAATATGCCTGCAGGGCGGGCACCTCCACCCGTTTTTATTTTGGGGATGAGGAGTCCAAACTGGCAGACCATGCCTGGTATTATGAAAACTCGGATGATAAATACCATAAAGTAGGGCAGAAACAACCCAATCCCTGGGGCCTTTACGATATGCTGGGAAATGTGGCGGAGTGGACCTCCGACGATTACCGGGAAAACTATTACTCCCTGGTCACCGCAGATAACAACAATCCCTGGATGATCCCTTCAAAAAAGCACAGCCGCACCGTCAAAGGGGGATCCTATGTGGACGACGACCCGGACCACCTCAGTCCCTCCTACCGGCTCAAATCCGAAGCCAAATGGCAGGTGCGGGATCCCCAGATCCCTAAAAGCAAATGGTGGAATACGGATTCTCCTTATGTGGGGTTCAGGATCGTAAGCCCATTAAAACAACCCAGCCCTTCCGAAGTGGAGGAATATTTTAAAAAGGCCATTGTAGATTGAGGCTGAGGCTGAGGTTAAGGCTGAGGGCTTCTCAACCTTAACCTTAACCTCAACCTTAACCTCAACCTTAACCTCAACTTTTTGCATTAATTTCGCCTTCCCGGTATATGAATTCTGACCATCCCGCCTATCTCAAAAGCGACCGGCTCAGCACCCTGAGCTATGCCATCCGCGGCCCTATTTTCGATAAGGCGCACGAGATGCAGTTGGCCGGCCAAAACATCATCAACCTGAATATCGGCAATCCCGCACCTTTCGGTTTGTTTACCCCCGATGAAATCGTTCAGGACATGATCCTCAATATCGGGGAGGCCCAGGGCTATTCCCATCACCTGGGCATCTTCCCGGCCCGGAAAGCCATCATGCATTATACCCAGCAAATCGGCATTCCGGAGGTCACCATCGACGATATCTATATCGGCAACGGGGTGAGCGAATTGATCGTCATGACCATGCAGGCCATGCTCAACGACGGGGATGAAATATTGATCCCCAGTCCCGATTATCCCTTGTGGACCACGGCGGTATCCCTTTCCGGGGGCCGGCCGGTCCATTACCGTTGCGAAGAACAAAACGAATGGGTCCCGGATGTCGAAGATATCCGGTCCAGGATAAGTCCCAAGACCAAGGGCATCGTGGTGATCAGCCCGAATAACCCGACCGGTGCGGTCTATCCCAAATCCGTATTGCAGCAAATTGCGGACCTCGCGGCCGAAAAAAACCTGATCATCTTGTCAGACGAAATCTACGACAAGATCCTCTATGACGGCAATAAACACATACCCATCGCTTCCCTTAACCCGGACGTCTTTTACCTGACTTTTGGCGGCCTTTCTAAAAATTACCGGGCCACCGGTTACCGGAGCGGCTGGGTGATCCTCAGCGGGGCCAAACACCGGGCGGCTTCCTATATTGAAAGGCTCACGCTGTTGGCCAGCATGCGGTTATGCGCCAATGTCCCTGCCCAATACGGCATTCAGACCGCGCTGGGAGGCTACCAGAGCATCGATGACCTGGTAGCGCCCAAAGGCAGGTTGTACCGGCAGGGAAAGTTTGTACACGATCGGGTCAATGCCATTCCCGGGCTTTCCTGCGCCCTTCCCAAAGGCGCCCTCTACGTTTTTCCTTCTATAGACCTGGCACAGTTCCGGTTTGAGGATGATAACGATTTTGTATTAAAACTCCTTACCGAACAAAAGGTTTTGCTGGTACCCGGCTCGGGATTCAATCATTACGACCGCGCCCATTTCAGGATCGTTTTCCTGGCAGATACGGATATCCTGGGCACAGCCCTGGACCGGATGGAGGAGCTGCTTCACCAATACAGGGCCTGACCCCGGCTTAACCTCACTGGGCCATCGATTCGTATTTCGCGGCCTGGTTTACATCACCCAGCTGTCGGAGGCAATTGGCAATTTTCTGGTAAAGGTCTTTTTGTTTGTTCCCGGCACCCATTGCGAATCCGTATTGCTCAAGGGCCTTGCGGTAATCTCCTTCTTTCTCATAGATCATTCCTGCCCATTTGCTGGTATTGGCCAGGTCAAATTTTTCATCCGTCAGTTTGGTGAAGATCGCCTTGGCTTCGGTCGTTTTTCCGGTATTAAAATGGATGATTCCCTGCAGCATCCGGGACGGCAAAAATTCGGGATGATGTTTGGTGCTTTCGTTGAGATAGTTCTGCGCCTGGGGCCAGTTGTTGCTCTGAGCATAGATATAAGCCAGTTGAAACCAGGCCCATTCGCTTCTCGGATTGTGCCTCAGGTAGGCGTTGAGTTTTTGCACCGCCAGGTTGGCATCATTACGGTTGATGGCCTGCATGGCTTCATAATCGTCCCGGCTGTTCCGTTTATAAATGAAACACAACGGCTTCCCGTCAATCTTGATCGTATGCAGGGAGTCGGCTTTGGGAAATATATGGTTCGCCAGCTGGTAAGGATGAATGTACATATTCGGGAAAATGGCATAGTCCCAGTTTTGAGTCCCGCGTTCGTAATAACGGGTATAAGTCACGGATACGCTGTCGTCGAATCCCCTGAAATAATAGGCCAGTTCAGAGGAACCGTTCGTGGCGATCACCAGCCGGGTACCGGGGGGATGATTGTCCCGGATATATTTTTTAAGCCACTGGGCTCCTTGTTTGAGGCTGTTTAAGGAATAATCCAATTCATACTTTCCATAGGCGCCGCCCGGTCCTCCTATAAATTCATTATAATAAAGGTATTCAAAGGGATGATTGCGCAGGATATACTGCAAAGGATGGATCAGGCATAATACCAGGATCCCTGCAGTCCAGAGCGAATGGCGGATCCGGGGAAACCGCTCAAACAACCATTGCCAGCCCACCGCCGAACAAATGGCGATAAAAGGAAAGATGAACAAAAAATGTCTCCAGCTTCCATACATATTTCCAAGCTTCAGATAGGAATAGATCAAAGGAAAGGCGAAGGAGAAAAAAAGAAGCGCCAGAATATTCTTTCCGGACTTAATCCTGTTGGCCAGGAAAGCAAAGAGGGCAAGAGCCACACCCGCGAGGACTGCCACAGGCAGCGTGATCCCAACGTATTTAATCACGTAATGGTCCGGCATGGAGGTGGAAAGCCTGTATTTGGATTCAAAAATCTGGTAGAGGGCAACCGGGTGGTTCCCGGAACTCCGGAAAACTTCCAGGGAATGATTGACCGGATCCACAAGACCATAGGGCCAGACCAAAAGATTCATCACGAAGGCGAGCACGGTAGTCAGGATAAGGCCAAGCACCGGTTTCCAGGTTTGTTTGTCCAGGCTGATCAGCCGCGTCAGACCATTTTGGGAGATCAGGAAGAGCAGCGAATACAGCCCCATCAATGCGGTAAGTAAAACCCCGCCGGCCAACCTGGAAGCAAAACTCAAAAACAGGGCCAAGCCGGCATAAACAAGGTATTTCCGGTGGATGAAAGGATAATAATCCCAGAACCGGATGATGGACCAGGTGCCGAAAATCGTAAAGGTGGCAAGGGGGATATCCCGGTGATTATTGAAAACATTGCCCATATAAATCGGGCTGAGCGTCATCAGTAAAGCGGTATAAAAGGCAAGGCGGTAGCCCCCCAAACGTAACCCGATCAGGGATGCAAACAGGATACTGAACCAACCAGTCAGGGCATTTAAAAGATGCCTGAAAGTAAAATTCCGTTCAAGACCAAAGGGTTTACCGATGGTGTACAGGGCATTGTCAAAGATCTGTCCGTTGTAATATTGGGGATCCACCCCGGATCTGGTTAAGGCAGAGGTATCGGCTCCTAAAGTTCTGTAAAAATGATACACTTTCTCCGCCTGGGTTAGATACCGGTTTTCATCGCTGCTGTTGCCGACGTTTAGGGCGCCGAGCAAGGCGTACAAGAGGCTGGCAGCGAGCAATCCGGACAATAGGAGCTGAAAGAGAACATCCCTTTTTAAATAAGTGGAAAGGCCAGGTTGCCGGAAGATACTCCAGGGTCCGGCAAAGGCCCGTTCCCAAAATGCGGACCATTTTTCCCGGACAGGGGATTGATTTTCCTGGGGATTTTCCTGATTCACCATAAACAGCTGGTTTGCCGAATCCCAATATTGCATCCTGTTGCGGATCATCAGCACGAGGTCCCTGCCCTTTAAATTTCCACCGTCCCGGTTCTTTTCGAAATATCCTTTCGGGAAAAAAAGGCTGGCCCTCCCGGGGTTGCAACTGCCCCTCTTTCCGCAGTAGGCCAGGGCAACCGGCCGGGAGCCGGATCCCGGCCCTTTGTATTCCGTCCAGCGGGAAAGCTCCTCTTCCCAGTTCTTATGGCCCAGGTCAATAACCAGCACATTCTTTTGAATAAAGGCGGCTTCCGTTTCCAGGTCTGGTTTTAGGGGAATCGATTCAAATTCCTGATCGAGGGGGATAGAAAGGTCGGCACGGATTAAATCTGCATTCTTAAACCTGTTTTTTACCTGGCTGACCGCTTCACGGATTTCATTGGCTTCCCTGCGCCCTGCATTGAGGAGAAGGATATTGAGATTAGCGGTTTGGCTTGGCCTGTTCTCTGCTTTACTCTTTTGTTTGGACATACACGTTATTCGGATATCAGGTGTTGCTGCTTTCTCAATTCGGAGGCCTTGATGGAGTGCCGGATAAGGTGTTTCACCACAGGTTTCGCTTTGACCTGGATCAGGTATTCATAGGCAAACAGGCCTTTGGAAAGGCGGATCAATAAAAAGTTCAGCCGGACCAGGGCTTTTGACCAGGCGTTGAGCCCGAAAGCCTCCGGATAGGGTGCTGGCAAGCCTTCCATTCCGATCACCTTCATGCCCGATTGTTCACAAAGCCGTTTTATGGATTTTTTTGTGAACAGCCTTTTATGGTGAAGGTCAAGAATGCCCCTTTTTCCGTAGTTAAATCCGCCAAAAAGCAATTGGAACCGGGTGATAAAAAAGCCGATGTTGGCCACCGTAATATAAATATCGGGGTCGGTCAGCCGGATCTGGTCCCTCAGTTCGTCCAGCAATTGTTCAGGCTGGTCCAGCGTTTCCAGCAGGTCCATCAGGAGGAGGGCCCCATATTCGTTTTTGTGCAGCGCCTCCACGAACTCTTGATCCAAAAGGCCCTGCGAACCCTGATTCCGCAGGGTTGCCAATTTAATGGTGCACCCTTTTTGAATCAAGGCGTCCGCAACCAGTCCGGAGGCGCTGCCGATGCCCAGGACCTTAGTTCCGGCCGGGATTTTTTCAACCACCCGGCTGTGCGCGGAGAGGTAACCGGATTTGAACCGGTAGGGGCTGTCCTTTTGTTCGAGGTCATACTCCCTTTTATAGAAAATGCCCCACTGTTGGAGTCTGCTGTGGATGGAAGCTTTGATGATGTTGTACGCGTACCGGGTCCCGTTGACATAACAGATTTCATCTCCGTAATGGGTGGGAATCGGGACTTCCAGGATCTGCATTTTAGCCATAACCAGCTGAATGATGATCTGGGTGTCAAAATGGAAATCGTTGGAATTCCGTTCCACCGGCAACTGGCTGAGGGCTTTGACGGCATAGGCCCGGTAGCCGGAATGAAATTCAGACAGATGGGTTCCGAGTATTTTGTTTTGAAGCCGGGTCAGGATGATATTCCCGATAAACTTGTAATAAGGCATTTTACCTTTCAGGGCATCCTTTTTATTGAGCATCCTGGACCCGAAAACGGCGTCTGCCTTTCCTTCGGCGATCGGGTGAACCAAGCGGTCAAACTCCTCCGGGGCATACTGGCCGTCGCCGTGCAGCAAAAGGACGATATCAAAACCGTGTATCCGCGCATAATGATATCCCAGTTTCTGATTCCCCCCATAACCCTGGTTCTCGGGGTTATACAGAACCGTGAGATTGAGATTCAGATTTTGTTTCTGATAGTCCAGCGCCCGTTCAAAAGTGGCATCCCGGGACTGGTCATCGATGATCAGTATTTCATAATCGTATTTATCCAGATCTTTTCTGGGGATGCGCGCCAGCACTTTTGCTATATGTCTTTCCGCATTGTACGCGACAATGAAAATCAAGAGCCTCGTTCGGTGCGGTGTCATGGTATGAATAAAAGAAGTAAAATTAAAATAATTAAATATATTTAATTTCCGTTTTCAGCCGGCCCGACCGGTAATGCATCCTGTATGAAATCCCATCCGGTCCCGCCCCGTTCCAGCCGCCCCTTTCCAGGTTTTATTTCCATCCTGGCCCTCTTCCTGCTGTATGCAGTGGTCTACGGATACGTTTTTGATGAAAAAATAAACCTCAACGGGGACAATATGGGGTATTATGCTTCGGCCAAAAATATCGTTCAGGGGAAAGGCTTTTCCTATGCCTACGACATTTTTGCCACCCGGCTCAATGAACCCATCGGTTATCCCTTGCTGATCGCAGCCACGATGCTGATCAGCGATTCCATGAATTTGATTTCCCTGGTCAACGGAGTACTCCTTTTTTTAAGCATTCTTTTGCTTCTGGGCATTGCCGGCAGCCTGGGCATTTCCAGGCTGATCCAGGGCCTCACCGCGCTTTATATCCTGCTCAACCCTTCGCTCATGCAATATGCCTACATCCATATGAGTGAAGGCCCCTTTATTTTTTTCAGCCTTTTGGCCATTTTTCTCTTTTTAAAACTCAAACCGGGAATCCCGTATACTAAACAGCCGCTTTTTTACCTGATGGCTTTCTCCCTCCTGGCTATGTATTTCACCCGGACCGCCGGGATTATTCTGCTGATCGGCTTTCTGCTCTATTTGCTTTATGATAAAAAATACCTCCCCGCATCCGTGCTCGCCTTCCTGTTTCTTGTTTCCCTGGGAACCTGGAGTCTTTATGCCCCCGCTTCCAACCGTTACGTCCAACAGGTCCTGATGGTCAACCCATACGATGCCCACCTGGGCAAGCTGACGATTAAATCAGGGATCCAACGGTTTGGCGCAAATCTTAATCGGTATGCCGGTAAGGAAGTTCCTACGGTGGTTTTCCCGTTCCTTGATCCGGAACCGAACAAACCTGCCAAGTGGCCTCATTATCTTATCGGGGTGGGCATCGCGGTTTTGACTTTAACCGGCTTATGGTATAAATTTCCAAGGGATCCGCAACGGCTTTTGATTTTTTTATACCTGGCCGGATCGCTGGCGATGTTGCTGATGTGGCCCAGCCAATGGTTCGGCAGCCGGTTTATCACTCCCCTGGTTCCTCTTATTCTCCTGTTTTCCATGAAAGGACTCCAGGACTTTTCGTCCCTGATCGTTAAACGCACAGGGATGCGGACCTTTTCCTATGTGCCCTGCCTGGCCTTACTGGCGGTGCCCTTCTTCATTGGAATAAAACCCAGCCGGTACAACATCGGTTCCCTGCGCGATGCTCACAAATATGCGCAGTCCAAGTATCCGCCAGCCTATCAGAATTTTTTTAATCTTGGAAAATGGGCCAAAACAAACCTGCCCGCTCAGTCCGTCGTGGCCAGCCGGAAGCCCACCCTCTTTTATTATACTTACCAGGGGCCGTCCTGCTACTACCCCACAAACAGCAAAACGACCGTGGAATTCATGAATGGATTGCGGGAATCCAGGGCAGGCTACCTGGTCATGGAAGAACTGGGCTATAAGACCACCCCTTATTTATCCTTTTTTATCAATAACCTGCCTCAACATTTCCAGCTGCTCCACACCATTCCCAATCCGGACACCAAAATCTACAGGATCCTTTATCCCCAATGATTCAATGCATGGAGCGATCAATCAAAAAATTTGTATTTAAAGATGCAATAAATGGCTTTTAGCCCATCCTTCCAGTTTATTTTTTTCCCTTCTTCGTAGGTCCTTCCGTAATAGGATATACCCACTTCATAGATCCGGATTCCCTGGATTTTTGAAATCTTCGCGGTGACTTCGGGCTCGAAGCCAAACCTTTTTTCCTTCAGTTTAAGCGACTGGAGCACTTCGCGGCGGAACATCTTGTAACAGGTTTCCATGTCCGTGAAGTTCATGTTGTTGAACAGGTTGGACAGGAAGGTTAAAAATTTGTTGCCGAGGGTATGCCAGAAAAAGAGCAGGCGGTGCGGCCTGCCCCCGATAAAGCGGGAACCGTATACCACATCGGCATGACCGCGCACCATGGGGGCAAGCAACAAATTAAACTCCTGGGGATCGTATTCCAGGTCCGCATCCTGGATGGTGATGAAGTCACCGGTTGCTTTGGCTATGCCGGTATGCAAGGCGGCACCCTTGCCCGCATTTTTCTCATGGGAATAATAAAAAATATTGTCCGGATTATTTTTTTCAAGGTATCCGAGGATCACCTCCTGCGTATGGTCTGTGCTCTTATCGTTGACCACAATGACCTCCATGGCCAGGCCCCCGATCAGCTGCACTTCGCGCAATTTATCGAGGATCCGCCCAATGGTCTTTTCTTCGTTATAAACCGGGACCAGTACTGACAGTTTATTCATATCCTTGGTTCAACAAAAGCGTGGAGGAATTGAGATCCGGAAGACCGGAGGAATTGCCGGATCCCCTTTCCGGTAATTTCTTTGATCTCCCTAGCCGACCGCTAACAAATGTAAATCAAATCATGAAAATACCAGGCAAGCGGAGAGAGGAGGGAACTCAAATATCCACCTTGGCGTACTTCGCATTAGCTTCGATAAACTGCCTCCGGGGTTCCACTTCCGACCCCATGAGCATGGAGAAGGTCCGGTCCGCGGCAACCGCGTCTTCAATACTGACCTTTTTGAGCAGTCTTTCTTTGGGATCCATGGTGGTCGACCAAAGCTGATCGGCATTCATTTCACCCAAGCCTTTGTAGCGTTGGATTTTGACGGAAGATTCATTACCGCCCTTGGCCAGGGTTTCCACGGCCTTTTTCCGGTCGTCTTCGGTCCAGCAATATTGTTGTTGTTTGCCCCTGGATACCAGGTACAGAGGCGGCGCCGCAATATAAATATATCCGTGTTCGATCAGGGAACGCATGTACCGGAAAAAGAAAGTAAGGATCAGGGTCACGATATGGCTGCCGTCGATATCGGCGTCGCACATGATTACGACTTTATGGAAACGGAGTTTGTCCACATTCAGCCGCCTTTCCCCGTCTTTCTCTTCGATCCGGACCCCGAGCACATTAAAAATGTTTTTGATCTCCTCGCTTTCGTAAATTTTATGTTCGAACGCTTTTTCGACATTGAGGATTTTTCCTTTCAGGGGGAGGACGGCCTGGAAATTCCGGTCCCTCCCGGTCTTGGCGGTGCCCCCGGCACTCTCTCCCTCCACCAGGTAAATTTCACATTCATCCGGGCGCCGGCTCGAACAATCGGCGAATTTATCCGGGAGTGAAATGCTGCTTATGCCTTTTTTGCCAATGATGAGTTCACGGGCGGCCCTGGCGGCTTCCCGGGCCCGGGCGGCCAGCACCACTTTATCCATAATCCGCTTGGCTTCGCCGGGATTCAGTTCCAGGTGATTTTTAAGCGCATCGCCCACTGCGCGGGAGACGACGGTAGTGACTTCGTTGTTACCCAATTCCCCCTTGGTCTGGCCCTTAAACTGGGGGTCCGGAATTTTAACGGAAACCACCGCGGTGAGTCCTTCACGGAAATCTTCTCCGGATACCTTGAATTTAAGTTTTGAAAAATAACCGTTGGATTCGCCGTATTCCGAAAAGACTTTGGTTACGGCCATCCGGAATCCCCGGAGATGGGTCCCCCCTTCCCGGGTATTGATATTGTTCACGAAGCTGTAAATGTTCTCATTGTAGCCGTCGTTGTATTGGAGGGCGACATCGATTTCGATATTGTCTTCCTTACCTCTGACCGAAATCGGTTTATCAATCAGCGGCGTCCTCCCTTCGTCCAGGTAGGTTACAAATTCCGAAAGACCTCCTGATGATAAAAAATCCTCGCGGATAGGCTGGCCGTCATCATCCTGTTCCCGTTCATCGATCAAGGTCATCTTCAGGCCGGGATTCAGAAAAGACAGTTCATGCAACCGGTTGGCCAGAGTATCCCGCTTGTACTCCAACACCTCAAAAATCCCGGAATCGGGTTTAAAAGTGATGATGGTTCCTGTTTCTGAGGACTCCCCCGTAACGATTACTTCTGTTTGGGGTTTGCCTTTACTGTATTCCTGTACCCAGATTTTACCCTCCCTGCGAATTTCCGCCCGCAGGTATTCACTCAATGCATTCACGCAGGAGACGCCGACCCCGTGGAGGCCTCCGGAGACTTTATAGGTATCCTTGTCAAATTTACCACCCGCATGCAGAACCGTAAGCACCACTTCCAGGGCGGATTTTTTGAGCTGTTCATGGTATCCGGTCGGTATTCCCCGGCCATTGTCCTTCACGGTGATGGAATTGTCAGGGTGAATGGTCATTACGATTTCATTGCAATGGCCGGCCAGGTGTTCATCGATGGAATTGTCTATGACCTCCCAGACCAGATGATGCAATCCCTTGGTATCCGTAGAACCGATGTACATCCCCGGCCTTTTGCGGACCGCCTCCAGTCCTTCGAGTGCCTGTATATTTTTTGCGGTATATTCACCTGCTTTTTGTGTCATTTATCCTTTCCCTTTTTTCAGGTGCAAAGGTACGAATTATAAGTCAGAAAGGATCAGGAAAAATCCAAATTTTAAACGCCTATTTTAAATGTAAAATATTGTAAAATAGAGGAATATATATTACTACTGTCTGTTATGCGGTGAGAAATGAAAAAAACCTTTGTTTATGCCAAAGAAAGCCTGGAAGACTTTGTGAAAACCCTGATTTTCCAATACCCCTTGAACAAAAAATGGGCCTGGTACGGCCAAATGGGATCGGGCAAAACGACCCTCACCAAATCGTTTATACGTCAGCTGGGTTCCGTGGACCCGGGTTCAAGCCCTACCTTTTCCATTGCCAACACCTACCTGTCGGCCACGGGAGAATCCATTGTGCATCTTGATTTGTACCGCCTGCATTCGGGCCAGGAGGCCTTTAATGCCGGAATCTATGAATTGTTGCAGGAGCCGGGCTATTGTTTTGTGGAATGGCCGGAACGGATCGAAAACTGGCTGGATGAGGAGTGGGTGACCGCAAGGATCAGGATCCTTGACGGGGACTGCCGGTTGGTTGACGTCTTTTCCTGAATTTATTCGTCGTCATTTAAAAACAAGACCGGCACCGGGCTGTCGATCACAGTTTTAGGGGTGGGGCTGGATTCAAAAATATATTCCAGCAGGCCTCTTTTCCTTTTGATTACACATAACATGTCCATGCTTTCCCGGGCCTGGATCATGGCAATCCCTTCAGTAAAACTGTCTGCCTGGAGGTCTTCAAAAGTGAAAGCCCGGTTTTCAAAAATCAATTCCGGAGAATAGGCAATGGTCCCTGTTCCCTGGCCCGTGAGGTGAACCGCTTTTACCGGAACCTTATACGCATCGCTGAGCTCAAACAAGGGAGGCAGTATATCGAAAAGGCTTTTATTCAACTTCCTGAACATGAAGAAAATGTTCTGCACTTTCCTGGCCTGGTAACTTTTGGGGATCACGATGACCGGAATATTTTTAAACTTGATGATGCTGCCGGCCACTTTGCCCAGGAAATAATTTTCCTCATTGTCATCTCCCTGAGCACCCATGATGATCAGGTCCACCCCGCTGATTTCCGCCTGGCGGGAAATGACGGTATAAGGTTCCCCTTTAGCGATCTTAGTCAGGATCTGAATCGAAGATTTTTTCTTGTATGGCGCTACGAATTTCTCCAGCCGGCTGATGGCATCCTGTTGGATGATCTGGTTTACGGAACGCAAGCCCACGGTTTTTTCCATAAAATCAATCACGTTGAGGACCAATATCTTGCTGCCCAGTACTTCTGCCGTCTGGATTGCAAAATCCAGGGTTTGCCGGGTACCCTTGCTGAAATCAACGGGAACGAGAATTTTTTTCAAAGTACAATGAGGATTTGAACCAAATTTACGACATCTGCTGTAAATCCAGGCCCGCATACCCTATCTTTGGTAGCCTGATTCAAGAATGCCCCATGGCCCGACACACCATCACGATTGAATATTGCCCCAAATGCAACTGGATGCTGCGCGCGGCCTATTTTGCCCAGGAATTTTTAAGCTCCTTCACAGAGAATATCCAGGGGCTCACCCTGGTACCCAGTGAGCAAAACGGCAGTTTCATCATATCCGTGGATGGGATAAAAATATTTGACCGCATCGAATCCGGTGGTTTCCCGGAAATTAAAGTTTTGAAACAGATGGTCAGGGACCGCGTCGCGCCGCACCAGCCGCTCGGACACGCCGACACCCCTTCCCGTTTGAAATCCTGAAATTTGAAGGCAGTCATTCTCTGTGGCGGACTCAGCAGGCGAATGGGGACCAACAAGGCCCTTATGCATTGGAAGGGTAAACGCCTGGCTCAATATGGGATCGACCTGGTCACCGCATTGAATCTGCCCGTTTTTTTATCCGTAAAGCAGGCAGACCGGGATACCTTCCAAAAGGTTTTCCAGGGATGCGGTATTATTCCCGATGAGAATGGGTTAAGCCTGGAGGGCCCTGCAAGAGGCATTCTGAGCGCACACCTGCTTTTACCCCAGGAAGACTGGATGGTCCTTTCCTGTGACATGCCCTTGCTGACTCCATCCATGGGACGCGATCTCCTTCGATCCCACGGAGTACACCCGGAGGCGGAAGTCAGCCTGTTTTCCAGTCAGGGCATTTATGAACCCCTTTTCGGCATTTACACTTCCACTGCCCTGGGTCACTGGCTTCGGCAGGATGAAACCGGCGCATGGTCATCATCGAGTATGAAATATTTACTCAGCCGGGTTCGGGTACGGGCCATTCCCGCAAAGGACAGACAGATTCCCTTTTTCCTGAATGCCAACCGCCCTTCAGACCTGGATGCCGGTGTCCGGGAAGTATAATTCCCGTTTTTTCTTAAGTTCAAATTCCCCTGGAGGCGCTTCACAAACCGAACACCGGTATCCCCAGGGCAGGACTTCCGGCGGGATGAACTCAGCCAGGCTGAGACATTGTCTGCATTGAAAAAAATACTCAGGTTGACCAGCATCCGATGAATCAACTCCTGCACCAGGAATCAGTTTTTCCTGCCAAAGGGGGTCTTCCAGCCTGAACCGGTAATAAGACCGGATACAGGCAATCAACTGGTCCGGGACCAGGTATCTGAACAGGGATTTCCCGATCAGGTATTCACTGCGTTCGTTGGGATTAAAGTCTTTGGCCGCAAAAATGTCGTACACCGGTATAAAGTCCAGTCCAAGCAAGTGAAACAGGTATTTTTTCCTGATCAGTATGGAGCTGAATATTTCTGCCTTGCTCCGCGTCTTGATGCCAAAACAAATACCTGTAGTCCGGATATCGGCATCGTTGAATCGTTTTACCAGGAAATGCTTCAAAGCCAGGCCGGAAGGGCTGTCATCCTCGACCTGAAAGTTCAATTCATTGAGGGCATGCCTGAGATTGATCTGGTACCGGTTGAGCAGCCGGATCCACTTCGGACGGTCTTTGTCTTCAATTCCTTTGATAATCAATGACTTCCAGGCTGTGGAACAGATCTGACCAATTCTTGTTTCCTGACTGAGCAATCCAAGTTCATGGAGAAATCCCACATCAAAAAATTCATCCCTCCGGTAAATACCCAACCAATAGTGGTCCTGAAAGGCATTGAAGCCTTCATAATAAGAAAGCGTAAAAGGCGGAAAATCCGGCTCCGCTTCTTTAGGTATGGTGGTCCCACCCCGGCTTTTCATTACCAACTGTAACTGCTCCCCGGCCACCTTACATTGAACTTCATTGACCGGCCGGAAATCAGACATCCTGGAGTCCAGCTGCCGGGAAAAGCGCATCAGTTCATTGGTGTAAAACAATTCCTTCCATGCATAAACGGAATTGGTCCCGGGAAAGCGGATGTACAAATGCCAATAGTGAGGAATCGCAGAAGAAATCCAGTTGACATTTCCTGTAAAAAATGGGGTAAAAGACTGATGGATATCGCAAATATTGATCTTGAGCCTGGGCCGGAACTGCAATTCATCGAGAATATCCCTGTAAACCCCTTCGGTCAGCCAGGAAGCGGGGCTAAAAATCCCAGCGGCGGGATAAGAACTCATGACATTGGGATAAGCGTCCGAATCCGCTTCATACAGGATTCCCGCTTTCTCCAGTTGCCGGCAACAGTAATCGCAATAAATTTTATGAACGCGGAAATGCATGGACTGACGGAGTCCGAATTTCAGACGTTCCGTTTTAACTTCCTTTAAAATACCCGTCAGGGTAACCAATAAACCGGATGGCCATATCCCACCGGGGCCGTTGATCTTGAACTGGACGTAGTTTTTGAAGATACCGGTTAAGTTCATGGGTGAAGAGTTTGGTGCATCAAGCCAAATTCCCGGAGAGCCGGCACAAAGTTTTTACTTTCATGACCCGGCCGAATCAATTTGCCCAGGGCAAATCGTTGCAACACCGAAAGTCCTTCCCATTGTTCCGGTTCAATCCGATGCCCCAGGCCATTGGCCCTTGAATTTACCAGGTCATATAAATCCGGGCCTAATTGAGCATTGACCAAACCATCCAGCCTTTCTGCCTCTCCCCATCCGTGCCGTTTCAGGAGGGATTGCAGGCTGGCTTCATATCGCTCCTTTTCAAGCCGGTGGTTACAAGGAAGGGTAGCCAGCAGATTTCTTTCTTCCGGGGCAAAGGAGGACCATTGGGCAAGGCTCAGTTTGATGCCGGCGATATCCAATTTGAACCGGATGATCATGGGTATGCACCGGATCTGTTCTTCAACAAATTCTTTTTCAAACTCGAACACCACGAAGTCTGGGTTGAACGATTGGATAGGTTTGGATTCAGAATTCTTCATATGCATAGTGGGGTGTGATGTTGCTCTCTGGCCTTAAGGTGCGCTTTCAACAGGTTCTTGATCTCCGGTCGGCAGCTGCCACAGCCGGTACCGGCGCCGGTCAACTGGCAAAGCTGGACCAGATCGGTGCATCCCGCATTCATCTTCTCTTCCAGGTTGCCCTCTCCTACCTGGTTGCAGCTGCAGACCAGTCTGCCGGAAACCGGCTCCTGCTTTTTGCCGCTTCGCAATAAATCCATTCTCTTTTCGCTTAATTCCATCCGCCCTGCAATCAGATCCCGGAATTCAAGGAATTCTGATTTATCCCCAATCAGGATAGCCCCCACCAAACGGTCATCGCGGACAATACATTTTTTATAATACCGTTTTGCCAGGTCCATAAAAACGATCTCCTCACATCCTTCCGAACCGGGAGGAATCAGGGCATCCCCCAGGGAACAAAGGTCAAGCCCCTGGATTTTCAGGATATTCATGAACAGGGAACCCCTGTAAATGCTTCCGGTATCTCCTGAAACCCAGCCGGCGAGGATTTGCGCCTGGTGTTCCGCTGCCGCTGTGGAGCCATAACTGATGCCGCGGAATTCTGCTACCTCCCCGATGGCATAAATATTTTCATCGCTGGTCCTCAGGTATTCATCCACCACCAGTCCCCGCTGGCATTCCAGGCCGCAGTCTCTCGCCAGCTGATCATTGGGCAGGGTCCCAATGGCTAAAATGACGGACTTGCATTCCAGGGTCAATCCGCTTTTCAGCCTGACCCCAGTAACCCGTTTTTCACCCAGGTATCTTTCGATTTCATCGTTATAATAGATGTCAATACCCCTTTCGGTCAAAGCCTCATGGAGCACCTGGCTGCCGAGAGGGTCCAATTGCCGGTCCATCAGTCTGGATACCCGTTGAATGATAACCGTTCTGGCTCCTTTTTCTTTCAGGCTGGCGGCAAGTTCAATCCCCAGCAGCCCCCCGCCTAAAATGACAACGGTTTCTTCCGCCACATCCACAAAGGATTTAAAGGCATCGGCGTCCCGGCGGGACCGCATGGTAAAAATACCCTCCATGGGCGGCAAATTCCGGATGGTGGCCGCCCTGCTGCCGGTGGCTATGACCAGCAGGTCATAATCGTGTTTTTGACCCTGAGCGTCGGTAACCGATTTATTAAATTTATCGATGGCGGTGATGGCCAGGCCGCGATGGAATACCGTGTGCGGTATATTTTCTTCTTCCCTGTCCATCTTGACCAGGCTGCTCCAGGGTAAGGCACCCGTTATATAACCGGGGAGCAGCACCCGGTCATAAAAGGGATGGTTTTCATCCCCGAATATTTCAATCCGGTCTTGTCGGTTGAGGGCCCGGTATGATTTCAGGAATCCAAAGGCCGCGGCCCCGGCTCCGATCAGGATGATTTTCTGGACCGGTTTATTCCAAACACGGACATTCACTGCGGCGTATTTAAAGTCCGGTTCTTTGCTGACCGGGTCGAGCAATTTTGCGGTGAGGTTGTTTGCCCGGAGCAGGTCCTGGTTCCCGGCTTTACCCCAGTGCATCGGCATAAATACAACCCCTTGCCTCAGCTCAGGGCTGAGTTTTGCTTTAACCCTGGCCTGTCCCCGGTGATTGATTACTTCGACCAGCTTCCCTTCTTCAATACCCCGGGCCAGCGCGTCCAAAGGGTGAATTTCCACGAATGCTTCCCGGAAATGCTGATTGAGTTTGTTGACTTTTGAAGTTTTGCTCCGTGTATGCCATTGGTCCCGGATGCGACCGGTGGTCAATATGAGTGGGAAATCCCGGGAGAGCGGTTCAGAATGGTTTTCTTCATCACAGGCGTGAATATGCGCCTTGCCGTCAGCCGTATAAAAGACCTGATCCTGAAACAACCGTTCCGTTCCGGGAAAACCAGCATTGTCCTCCAGCAATTTTTTCGGATAGGGCCACTGGACCGTTCTCTGTTTTTTAAGGATGTTATAATCCAATCCACTGATGTCGATACGGGTACCCGCTGTAAGCTCCGCATGTTCTTCAAAAATCTGAGAAGACGAGCTGAAATCAAATCCATGAAATCCCATTTTCCGGGCCAGCCGGCAGATGATTTCAGCATCGGGAAGGGCTTCTCCCGGCGGATCCAGTACTTTTTCCAGAAGGCCGATATGACGTCCTGCATTGGTCATGGTGCCTTCTTTTTCTGCCCAGGCTGCAGCAGGAAGGATGAGGTCAGCATATTCAAGGGTTTCAGCTTTGTTGCTGATTTCCTGAACTACGACAAACCTGGCTTTTTTCAGAGCCGCTTCGGCCTTCCGGACATCCGGCAGACTGACCAGAGGGTTTGTAGCAATGATCCAGACTGCTTTAAGCGCACCCGTATCCAGCGCATCAAACATTTCGGTAGCGGTGAGGCCGGGTTTCGGAGCAATGGTTCCTGGCGGGATCTTCCAGAACCGTTCCACTTCATTTCGATGGTCTTCCCGGAGGAGATCCCGGTGAGCCGGTAATAAATTGCATAAGCCGCCCACTTCCCTTCCGCCCATGGCATTGGGCTGGCCGGTCAGTGAAAAAGGACCGGTGCCGGGTTTGCCGATCTGACCGGTGATCAGGTGGAGATTGATCAGGGAAAGATTTTTATTTACTCCTGAAACGCTTTGATTCAGACCCATGGTCCACATGGAGAGGAAGGCCCTGGCCCTCCCGATCCGGATGGCCGCCTGTCGTATATCCTCCGGGTTCAGCCCGCAGATCCGGGCTGCTTCTTCCAGGGATCTTTTGAATACGGATTCACGGTATTGTTCAAATCCTCTGGCATGGTTTTGAATAAAAGAGGTATCGATATACCCCAGTTCAATGAGGGCGCGGCCCAGGGCATGATGGAGGGTAATGTCCGTCCCCGGTCGGATTTGCAGGTGCAGGTCTGCCAGGTCGCAGGACTGGGTTTTGCGCGGATCCGTAACGATGACGGTGAGGGCAGGATTTTTCTCCTTGGCCCTTTCCACCCTCCGCCATAGGATGGGGTGACACCAGGCTGGATTGGCCCCGGCTACGAAGATCACATCGCAAGCCTCCAGGTCATCGTACGAAACGGGCACACAATCTTCTCCCAGGCTCATTTTATAGGCCACCACGGCACTGCTCATGCACAACCGGCTGTTGGTATCCAGGTTATTGCTGCCGATAAAACCCTTCATCAGTTTGTTGATCACATAATATTCTTCGGTAAGGCATTGACCACTGGCATAAAAAGCTACCGCATCCGGTCCGAATTTGCCGGTCAGGGATTTAAAAACCGCAGCGGCCCGCGACAAGGCCAGGTCCCAGGACACCCTTTGACGGGGAAGGTTCCGGTGGTACCTCATTTCAGGAAAAAGCAGGCGGTCAGATTTATCATTGGCAGTATAGTGGAGGTTCTTCCCCTTGCTGCACAACATTCCCCGGTTGACGGGATGCCCGGGGTCTCCCTCCAGTTGTATCCGGTTTTCCCCTTCTTTCCGGATGACCAGGCCGCATCCGACCCCGCAATAGCAGCAGGTTGATTGATATTTCTGAGGTCCGGTGTGGGGTGCCCTGGTCATAATTACAATACATTTGGGCTGAGTTCCATACTCAGGCGGGGCTCAGTAAGCGGCCTGGCAAAACGGGTCAGGAAGACCAGGAAGGCCACGGCCATCACCGTCATACCTATATAATTGAAAGCGTCCAGGTAGGTCAGGCTTCTACTTTTAAATAAAAAGCCGAATACCATGCCCCCCAGATTACCTCCCGCACCGACGATACCACTGACCATACCCACCTGGGCGGGCTTGACGAAGGGGGTAATGGCATAGGTCACTCCATTGGCCATTTTCAGGAAGAGGGCAAATCCGATCATAGATAAAATGGCCAGGCTGAATGAAACGGCATGGGCAAAAAAGATCAGGCCCAGGCCTTCGAACATCAGAACGCCCGACAATAGCAATCCCTTCCCTCTTAACCCGTAAAGCCGCCCGGCTTTGTCGGCAAAAATCCCTCCCAGCGCCCGGGCAAATAGGTTCATGAAGCCAAACATGCCGGCCCAAAAACCGGCTGATTGCTGGCTCAAATCGTATTCCTGGACAAAATGGAGGGCGGCTACATTATCAAAGGTGATTTCCATGCCAAAGCAGACCGCATATGCAAGGGTAAGCGCCCACACCCGCCAATCCTTCAGCACCGAATAATCGGTTTTGATTTTACCGGGTTTCCTTCTTTCAAGATCTTCATAGTTCCCCGCAGGGGAGTCCTGCGTATAATGGTAATAGAAAAAAGCCATGACCAGCATGAGGAGACCCGGGAAGATCATGGCATACCTCCATGCTTCCTTGTCCGTAAAGCCGAATCCGACCAGGAGCGCGAAGATGAGGGGCATCACCATATTGGTAATGCCCCCGCCCAGATTGCCCCAGCCGCCGGCTACCGCATTGGCGGTCCCCTTGATCCGGTCATCAAACATCATCGAAGTATGGTACTGGGTGATTACAAAGGAGGCTCCGATGATGCTGATCGCCAGGCGGAAAAGAAGAAAAGAACTGTAGTCCCGGGCTAAGCCGACTGCCATGACCGGTAAAGCGCCCAGCAGCAGGAGTGCGGTATAGGTTTTTCGCGGCCCCCAGGTATCGCAAAGCCGGCCGATCAGCAAGCGGGCCACGATGGTACCGGATACCGAAGCGATCACAATATTGCCAATCTGCGATTTATCCAGGTTCAGGTCCGCCTTGATGGCCGGCATCAGCGGAGCCAGTCCGAACCAACCGAAAAAACAAACAAAGAAAGTCAGCCAGGTAATGTGAAAGGTGCGCATCTGCACCCCTTTGAAGGAAAGCAGGTTGAGTACGGATAAGGATTTTTGAGACATGGTTTTTTTATTATGGGGTGGATTTTTGCAGGAAAAACCCGGGACGGATATTAAATTGCACATAAGCCCAGGCAGGTGCAGACTGGTACGTACCCGGAGGTAACCCTTTGGCATATTGCAGGGAAGGACTGGCTCGGTAATAACAGAACCCGGATTCGATCTGGGTATAGGGATTGAGGCTAAAGGTGGTGATCCAGTCGAGTTCCAGGCCGAGATATTTTTTCATGGTATTGCCGCGGTCGTCGGGGAAGTGATGGGCTGTATGGAACCGGTGCAGGTCAAGCCCGGTGGACAGGTTCTCTTTTTTTGAAACCAGTTTAATTTTCAGGTATCCATCCTGCAGTCCAGCAAGCGGAGACCCGGTGGCTACATAAAAAAAATCCATATAGCCCCAATGCCGGTGAGGCGTGCCGTACAAAGGATCGAAGCGGTGGCTGTGGCCCGGGCGGGTGTGGTCATCATCACCGGATAAGGCATCATAACCGGCTTGGATATGGAGAGGGCCCCATTGGAGGGAGGTCGAAAAAGAACAGTGCCAGGCTTTCAGGCGGAGGTCGTCCCGGTCCCGGCCGGTCTGATGATAAATTGCTGCCTGGAGCCCCACCCAGCCGAGACCCGAAATCCGGCCAAGGTGCTGGCTGATCGTGAAACCGATGGTCGTTCTGGAGAGTGTGCGGTAATCAAAATCATCCTGGTCTCCGCTTTTTATAAATCTCCTGCCGTAGAGATAGGCTCCATCCAGGATTATGGAATCCAGCTTGTAACGCGTAAACCGATCTCTAAAAAAAAGGAAAGACCAGGTGGAGAGCTTGCTTTTGCGGGAAAAGTATAAACTCGAAAATGATTTATAATGTTGTGAAGGGGCGTTGGTACCGGACGGATGAATATAGACAGGGAGTCCCGATGGAGTGCTTAATGCGTTGACCTGACCGCCCAAAGTCAGGGGGACAAGGCCTGCAGGCACCGATACCGGCGTGCCCGCTGCATTTTTTATTGTAGCGGGCACAGAGCCCGGGACATAGGAGGTTGCCCTAAAACCTTCTGCATTCTGGTTGAAAGCCTGGCCGATCTCAATCTGCCATTTTTTAATCCCTAATTTGAGAAGGGCCATGTCATGGCGCCGTCCTTGCTGAAGCCAGTCCAGGTTACCGATGAGTTTTTGGTCATCGTAACTGAGTTCTTGCCTGCCGAGTTTGAGTTTCACATATCCAATCAATGGGGGTCCGTCCAAAGAATCCATCGTCTTCGTCAGGAGGATCTCCGCCCAGCCTTCGTGAAGCATCAGCCTCGAACCATCGGCCGGGGCAATGGTGGACCCGTCCTGGCCCCAGACCCGGATATCCTGAACGCTGGCTCCAATGCCAATCCCTGAATTTTGGTAATTCATCTGGAGGCGGGTACGCTGGGAAGTAAAACCAGCCGGCCTAGAGCCGGAGGGCAGGAGATTACCGTAACCATGTCTGATTTCTGAGCGGGTACGAAGTTGTCCCGCTATGGAAAACTGAGCTGGTACAGACAAAGGCCCGAAAAGCAAGACGGCCGCGCATGCAAAGGAAGCTATTGCTTTTTTGCAATACATTTGAACATGGATTAAGTTGTTCGTCAATTTAATTTCACCAGGACCCCGTCTCGACTCCTACATCAGCCGGGGTCTTTTTATTTTATTTTGATATACACTTTGTTTTCATCCAGCCTGACCGGATAGACCTCCAGGCTTTGTTCATTTCCATTCAGGTTTATCCCCGATTTGAGAGAGAAGGTATTTTTATGGAAAGGACAGGCCACTTTGGGTTCATCGCCTGCACTGCCGATCAAGCCCCGGCTCAGGGCCATCTGCTTGCGGTGCGGACATTCATTCTGCGTGGCATACCATTCATTTCTGCGGGCGAAATAAAACAGGGCTATTTGGCAGTCCCCGTATTTTATACAAACGCCTCCGTCTTCCGGGACCTCTTCCTTGTAACAGGCAAAAAACCAGTGTTCGTCCGTCCGCCCGCTATCTCCGGGCTCTGCAGATTCTCCTATTTCCATTCCCTGGCTTTTTTTTGTTCCCGCATAGGTTCAAAGTCCAGGGTGGGATCCTTTTCACCCGGTGCATTGACAAAATGAGTAAAACGTTTTCTTATTTCAGGGGTCTCGATGGCCACTTTCCACTCACACTGGTAGGAGGCCACATGCTGGTCCATTTCCTGTTCCCATTGAGCCGCCAGGCCCAGGCTGTCCCGGATCACGACATTCCGGAGGTAATCGATGCCTCCCTCCATTTTATTGAGCCAGGTGGCCGTGCGGGTCAACGGATCAGCGGTTTGAATATAAAACATCAGAAACCGGTCGATATACCGGATACAGGTCTGCTCATCCAGGTCCGTAGCCAAAAGGAGGGCATGTTGGGGTTTGCTCCCCCCATTCCCGCATACGTAAAGGTTCCAGCCCTTTTCCGTTGCAATGAGGCCAAAGTCCTTGCTCTGGGCTTCCGCGCACTCCCGGATGCACCCACTTACTGCCGATTTTATTTTGTGGGGAGCCCTCAGCCCGCGGTAACGTTCTTCGATCCGGATGGCAAAACTGACGCTGTCATGCAGGCCAAAACGACACCAGGTGCTGCCGACACAGCTTTTGACCGTCCGCAGGGCTTTCCCGTAGGCATGACCGCTTTCGAATCCGGCGGCGATCAGGTCTTCCCAGATCAGGGGCAAGTCGTGGAGATGGGCCCCAAACAGATCAATTCGTTGTCCACCGGTAATCTTGGTATATAAATTGTATTTTTTAGCGGTCAAACCAATGGCCACCAATTTATCGGGGGTGATTTCTCCTCCCGGAATGCGGGGTACTACCGAATAACTCCCTCCTTTCTGGATATTGGCCAGGAAGCGGTCATTGCTGTCCTGGGCCGTTCCGTTTCCGGACCGGAGGGGCATTTCATTCCAAAGGGAGGCAAGGATGGATGCGATCACCGGTTTGCAGATTTCACATCCATCCTGGCTGCCAAAACGGGACAACACTTCGTTACAGGTCTTGATTTGGTACAATTTCACCAGGTCAAACAATTCCTGCCGGCTGTATTCAAAATGTTCACAGATCCGGTTGCGAATGTATTTCCCTTCGGCCTTAAGGGTTTCCGTCATCAGATCTTTAAGTATAGGCACACATCCTCCGCAACCGGTTCCGGCTTTGGTGCATCGTTTGATGGATTCCACATTTTCACATTTCTCAAATCTTACGGCATCGCAAATAGACTTTTTGGAGATGCTTTCACAACTGCAGATCAGGGCTTCATCGGGCAGGCTGCCAAGACCTCCTGAAACAGCATTCCCCCGGTCGCCCAGGATGAGATCTTCGGGCTGAGCCGGCAGGATGACTTTATTCCTTACCGTCTGGACCAGAAGGTTGTATTGAGAGGCATCCCCGATGAGTATCCCGCCGAGCAGGTTTTTTCCGTCTTTGGAGATATTGATGCGTTTGTAGACCCCCTCCGGTCCATGATGAATGGTAATGACATCCGCCTGAGAACCGTTGGCAAATGGGTCGCCAAAACTTGCCACATCCACCCCGATAAGTTTCAGCCGCGTACTCATATCGTATCCGGCAAAGGGCTTTGGCTGATCCAGGATGTGGCAACAGGCTGCTTCGGCCATATCATAACCCGGGGCCACCAACCCGTAAATCATTCCTTTGTGCAAGGCGCATTCTCCGACCGCATAAATAAAAGGATCCGAGGTCTGCATGTTTTCGTCAACCACAATACCTCCCCGGGTCCCGGTTTCCAGTCCGGCCATTTGTGCCAATTCGTCCCTTGGCCGGATACCGGCCGAAATAACCAACAAGTCCGTATCCAGACCGGTCCCGTCACTGAACAATAATTGCCTGATCCCCGGATCTCCTTCCAAGGCGACCGTATTCTTGCCGAGCAGGATATTCAGTCCTAGGGTTTTGAGTTTTTCCATCAGGATTTGACTCCCCATTTCGTCAAGTTGTCGGGGCATAAGCCGGGAAGCATATTCAATCACAGATACCTCCCGGAGTCCCAGGTCAAGCAGGGCCTTGGCCGCCTCCAGGCCAAGCAGGCCGCCTCCGATGACCGCTCCTTTCTGGGATTTTGCAGCCCGGGATTCTATGAGGTCGAGGTCTTCCAGGTTGCGGTACAGGTATACGCCTTTTTTCTCAATACCTTCTATGACGGGAACAAAGGGGGCAGAACCCGTAGCCAAAATCAGTAAATCATAAGGGACGCTTTTGCCTTTGAAGGAATCCACTGTTTTCGACTGACGGTTTATCTGGCAAACCGGGTCCCCCAGATGCAGTTGAATGCCCTGTCCGGCATACCATTCGGCAGGAGCCAGGTAAAGGCTGGCTTCTTCCTTTCCGGAAAAATAATCGCTGAGGTGAACCCGATCATAGGCAGGCCTGGTCTCTTCGCCAAACACGGTGATCTGAAAACGGCCCGGGGCCCGGCCCGTCAGTTTTTCACAGCATTTGAAGCCAACCATACCGTTGCCAACGATCACAATTTTCATAGACCAATTGTTTGGGTTGATTGCAAATCTAGTTGAGGCACAGGGGGCTGGTGGGATAAAAAAACCCTTTTATTGTGTCATCGAATCGATTGATACGGTTTTAACTAAAATTTGAATTTTTCATGAAATAGGTTCAATTATTGGCTTATTTTGCTTTATAAACAATATATCTTTCACTTTTACTTTGTAATTCGGTTAAAATGGAATAAAAAATAGAAAATATACCATATATAAGTTTACTGCATATATAGGTTTAAAACGAGAGGCCGGTTGTTTTTCCTTGCCCTGACCTCCTTAAGCTTTCAGATTAACCGGTTTATTGTGATGCCCAGCGGGATAAGGAGGGTTCAAGCTATAACCCTGGGAATACTCTGGAAGTATTGGGTCCGAAAGGCCGGCAGAGGTCCTGAAAACTCAGGCATTAAGTAAACGTTGACGGATCGCCTCCACGGGCCGGATGCAAGACCTGGTAAAAACCCGGTCAGGGAGAGCAAGGCTATCATTCTGATCCCAGAGCATCCACCGGTTTGTGAACAGGACCGGATTAGGATACAAATCCTCCGGGGGAAAAACAAAAAACCCCGGGTTACCGCTTTCGCGCTCCCCAGGGTTTCCCGATAGATGTAGCAATAGGTTTTATAACTTTTCTCCGTGCTGCGAAAGATCCAGGCCCTGGAATTCTTCTTCGTCATGCACCCGAAGGGGAGAAATGGCGTTGGTAATCCTCAGCAGGATATAAGTACCAAAGAAGGCGAAAATGGAAACTGCAATCAAAGCCAGCAGATGGATGAAGAACAATTTGGTCTCTCCGAAAAATAATCCGTTGCCGGTGGTATTGGCCGGGTTGATCGCCTGGCTGGCAAAGACCCCGGTGAGGATCATGCCTACCATGCCTCCAACCCCGTGGCAAGGGAATACGTCCAGGGTGTCGTCCAGAGTGGTCCGGCTCCTCCATTCCACCACGAGGTTGCTCACAATGCTGGCGACGATCCCGATGGTCAGTGCATGGGGTATGCTGACAAATCCCGCTGCAGGCGTAATGGCGACCAGGCCAACCACCGCGCCGATGCAGGCCCCCATGGCGGAAGGTTTGCGGCCGCGTATGGATTCAAAGATAATCCAGCTGAAAGCGGCGGCGGCAGATGCGGCCGTAGTCGTAGCCATGGCCGTAGCCGCCAGGGAATTGGCTCCCATAGCCGAACCCGCATTAAAACCTAGCCAGCCGAACCAAAGTAAACCGGTACCCAGCATGACATAGGTGATCCGGGCCGGTTCGAGCCCCGTCGCCTCCGACCTGCGGCGCAAAAACAGGGCCGCGGCAAGGGCCGCCCAACCCGCGCTCATGTGCACCACGGTTCCTCCTGCAAAATCGAGTACACCCAAACCAAAAAACAAGCCTTCCGGATGCCAGGTAATATGCGCCAGCGGGCTGTATATCAGCAAAGACCAAAGGATGATAAACAAGACATAGGAAGAAAAGCGGATCCGTTCCGCAAAGGCCCCGGTAATCAGGGCCGGGGTGATGATGGCGAATTTCAGCTGGTAAAAACAGAAGAGCACCAGGGGAATGGTTGGGGCCAGGGACCAGGGTTTCTGAGCCAGGATATCATCCATCATGAAATAGGTTGCGGGGTTGCCGATGATGCCTCCAATGCTGTCGCCGAAAGCCAGGCTAAATCCAACCACTACCCAAATGATGCTGATCACAGACATGCTGATAAAGCTTTGCAGCATGGTCGAAATCACATTTTTCTTTCTCACCATCCCTCCATAAAAAAAGGCCAGTCCCGGGGTCATGATCAATACCAGTGCGCTGGCGCAGATCATCCAGGCAATATCACTGCCTACCAGGTCATCTCCGGCATATACCGCCTGGGGAATGCTGGGATGGATCAAACTCAATAAGACAATTAACAGTAGAATCGAAAACGGAATCCATGCAAGTCGTTTGTTGAAAGACATATTCAGTACTTTTTTTTGATTAGGACTCAAATCTATAACCGGGAAGAGCCCCCAGAAATCCAAAAAGTCCCAAGATTTGTAATTTTCATTTTTTCAAGAATCAGTCCCATTTTAAGGTATATAGTGTGAAATATTTACATTTCTTGTAAAAATGACTTCTAAATCCAATTAGAAATGCTGAAAAATGTGTGTTTTAACGAAAATCAACTTTGAAAGAATACACCCGGATCCACCCCTAAAGATCCGGGGGATTAAATGCTCTTCCGGAGCCTTCCCGGTAAGCTTTTTTGGTGGCCACCCGTTGTTTTTGCCTATCCAGGATCAATAAGGCGAGGGCATGCGCTGCATCCGCCTGGGATTGAAGCGCCTTCCTGATTTTAGACTCCTCCACATCCAGCCGGTAAAGGAAACTCCATAGCAAATCCGGTTGATCAGCCAGCAGCTGGCTTACCCGGTCTTCCAATAAGCTCAGAAAAGCCGCCTCGTCCAGGAAGGGCTTTTGGCCTTCCAGGTCCGTCATCCATTGCTCCGGGAGCCGGTCATCCTTTTCCATGATTGTAAAATTGAAGGACGGCATCGATGATCGAACGGTCATTTTTGAGGCGGGGTACCTTATGCTGGCCCCCCAGCTTACCCTGGGATTTCATCCAGCTGTAAAAAAAGCCCCTGGGCATCTCATGTATGATCAACTGTTCCAGGGCAAGGTTTTTGGTCCTTTTTGCCTCGTAATCCGAATTCAGGCTTTGCAGGGCCAGGTCCAGGGACCGCGCAAACGCTTTCAGGTCGGAAGGGCTTTTTTCAAATTCAATAATCCATTCATGCGCCCCCTTTCCGCCCCCGTCCATATACTTCGGTCCCGCTGTAAAATCGGTAACCATACATTGGTGCTCTCCGCAGGCCTTCTCCAGGGCCTTCTCGGCATTTTCCACGATGACTTCCTCGCCGAAAGCGTTGATAAACTGGGTCGTCCGGCCTGCGATCTTTATCCTCACCGGGTCCAGGCCGGTGCATTCGATGACATCCCCGGTATCGTACCTCCACAATCCGCAATTGTTGGTGATGATCAGATGGTAAGGGGTGTTCAGCCTGATCCCTTCCACCGGGACGATATTTCCGGAATGAAGGTCCTTAAACTCGTAAAAGACGGCATGGTTCAGCAAAAGCAGCATGCCTTCCCCCTGCTGATTGTACCGGGTGGCAAAATACCCCTCGGAAGCGTTGTACACCTCCTGGTACAAAAAGGATTCGCTCGGGATCAGTTTCTTAAATACAGGCAGGACAGGGCCAAAATTGACCCCGCCATGAATGTATAATTTCAGGCCAGGCCAGATCTGGAGCAAATTTTCCTTGCCGGTTTGCTGGAGGATGTTTTTAAAAAGAACGATGAGCCAGGTCGGCACTCCGGCAAACATCACCAGGGGCTCATCCAGAATTTGCCCGGGCGTTTCTGCCAGTTTAAACTCCCAGTCCTGGGCCGTGGCTAGTTCAATGGAGGGTACAAAAACCTGCCGGGCATACCAGGGCATATTATTCAAAAGCAAGGCAGATATATCGCCACTTACAATACCCGGATACTCCGCCAGGCGCTCCAGACTCCCCCCAATGATCATATTTTTACCCTCGAAAAGCCCGAGGTTTGGAAACTGGTTGTATAAAATGGACAGGGTATCGCTTGCACCCTGGATATGGTTAAACTCCAGGTATTCATGGGTGACGGGAATGTATTTACTTTTTCCACTGGTCGTGCCTGAAGATTTTGAAAACATATCCACCAGGCCCGGCCAAAGGACATTTTCTTCCCTCTTTCGCATCCGCTCTATCCAGGGCTGAAATTCCGGGTAATTGCGAACCGGCACCTGCCGGATGAAGGACTCGTAATCCCGGATCGCCGAAAAATGATGATTCCTGCCAAATTCCGTATAATTCCCCTTGTATAATATATCCTGCAACAGTTCATTTTGAAAACGTATGGGTTCCTTCATCCAGGACTCCACCTGCCTATATCTGTTGCGGAACAATCGGCTTAAAAAAAACTCAAGCATGCTGGCTAAAAATAGCCAGAAATCAGGAAACGTAATTTGTTAATCGGGTCCGGAAATATGTTGAATCAGCGCTGGCGGTTGAAGGGCGGAAGCAGAAGGCTGGAAAGATGTGCCAATCGCTGACCATTTCCCATTGACTATTGGCTATTGACCATTGACTCTTGACTCTTGACTCTTGACTCTTGCTCACGACCCCAGCTTCATCCTGAATTGCTCCATCGGCACCGTATCCATTCCTTTGGTTTTGGCAAGGGGAATGAGCTGGCTCAGCAGTTTGCTGGCTTTTTCCGCCTTGCCATTCAGGGCGTAGATCCGGGCAAGGGTAAACTGGTGTTCCACCGCGGAAGACGAATTGATCAATTTTGAAAGCAACTGTTCGCAGAGACCCGTCAGTTTTTCGTCCGTATTAAAGGATTTTTCCACTTCAAGGGAAAGATGGTTGATCAGACCCGGATCTTTTTCCACGGAGGCAGGAAGTTTTTTCATGGCCTTGTACAGGCTCTCCCCATCCTTGACGGAAGTATAATAATGGATGTTGGAGTTGAATTCAAAAGCATCGCCTTCTTCTGGCATTGCTGCACGGATCTCCTGTTGGGCACCTGTAAGGAGATCAAAAGACTGAAATTCAACGGCTTTTAATACCGTTCGATGACCCGCCTGGATCCATCTGGATTTTACCTTTTCTTCCCCGAACAATTTGACCAGGGCTTCTTTCGATTTGACGGCAAGGCTAAAGATGCGTGAATCGGTTTCGGTAGCGGCCTCTAAGATAAACCTGAGATTATCCGGTGTGGTAAGATCCTTTTGGCTGTTGAGGTAATCATTGGCAATCTTAAGACTGGGTTTTCCCGCCTGGTTCAACGACTTGACATAATTGTAAACGGTATTAAAATCGCGCTTGCCGGCATCGTATTCCTTGGCATAGAGCGCCGATTTGTCGCCTTTCTTCAGGGCAGATCTGCCCGCATCCAGGAATTTGGCGGGATCCATGTAACCCACCGCCTTCATCACCAACTGGCCTTCCCCGTCGATATACAACAAGGTTGGAAAAGCCGAAACCCCGTATTTATCCGAAAAATCAAGGCCTTCCCCCTTTTCCATATCCAGCTTCACATTGAGGAAATGGGTATTGTAAAATTCACCGACGGACTTGTCCGGAAAGGTCTTTGCGGACATCAGTTTGCACGGGCCGCACCAGGTGGTATAAGCATCCACAAAGATCAATTGCCCGGATTCTTTTGCTTTGGCCAAGGCTTCCGGCCAGGTCCCTTGATGAAAAACGATACCTTCCGACCTGAGCCCGGTCCAGACGAAAAACACCAGGCAAACCACTGTTAAATATCTCATGATGAATCGTTTAGTCTGCAAAAATAAGGAAAAAAGGTTTGAGAAAAAGGTTAAGGTTGAGGCTGAGGCTGAGGTTGAGGTTGAGGTTGAGGCTGAGGCTGAGGCTGAGGAACTGACTACTGATTACTGACTACTGACTACTGACTACTTATTTCTCCAATACCCCCTTCATTTGTTTCAGCATCATTTTGTCCACCACCCGGTCCGGCAATTTCATCATCAATTCGATCATCCATTTTTTCGCCACGATCACCTGGCGTGTTTTGGGTTTGTCCATCATGATGCTGTTGTGGATCAGCCTGGCCACTTCCTCGGCCGGAATGGACATCTTTTGAGAAAATTCGATGAATTTATTTTTATGCTTGTACAGATCGTGATAGATCGTGCCTTCAAAAGTATCCGTATCGTATTTGGCTTTCTCATACATTTCGCTGACAATAGGGCCGGGTTCGATGACTATGGCATCGATGCCGAAATCCAGCAATTCGCGGCGCAGGGACCCGGTGAGTCCTTCCACCGCATGTTTGGAGGCGTTATAAGGGCCGTAAAAGGGACGGCTGAGGCGTCCACCCACCGAACTGATATTGATGATTTTACCCGGCTTCCCGGTCTGCGGTTTCACGGCGCCCAACAGCGGCAGGAAAGCCTGGGTCACCTGGACCAGTCCTATGACATTCACTTCAAGCTGTTCCCTGAACTTGTCGATGGACACATGCTGGACCGGTCCGGAAACCGCGATGCCGCTGTTATTGATCAGCGCCCTGAGGTATTGACCGCCGATCATTTCGGCCACCTGTGCCGCAGCGACATCAATGGCTCTCCGGTCACGCACATCAAAAATAAGAGGGGTGAAACCCGGCCCCATTTCTTTTTCCAGTTTTACCGCATCTTCCGGTTTCCGGACCGATCCGAAAACATGGAAACCAAATCCTTTGAGGTATTTGGCGGTCGCCAGCCCGATACCGGTAGAAACCCCCGTGATCATTACCGCATTCATACGTGATTATTTATTGGGATGAATAAACCGTTCAAAAAACTCCCAGGTGCGAAGCATCTGGTCGATCCGTTGCCTGTTGTTCCCGCTGCGGGTGAGCTCATGGGTTGCTCCCGGGTGACGGACATACTCCACGGTTTTACCCATTACTTTCAAACTTTTATAAAACTGTTCGCTCTGAATGACCCCGGTACGGAGATCCTGTTCTCCGTGAAAAATGATGAGTGGTGTGCCCACTTGCTGGACATAGTTGATCGTGGATTCCCTTTCCAAGATATCCCGGGTGGCCGGTTCCCAGGGATACCCTCCAAAATATCCCGGCACCAGGCGCCAGGCATTCCCTTCCCCAAAAAAGGTCTTCAAGTCATAAACGCCTCGTTGGGAACAGGCGGCCTTAAAACGATGGTCATGGCCGATGATCCAGGCGACCAGGTAACCCGCATAGGATCCGCCCGTGACCACCATCCTGGAAGTATCGATCCATCCCTGCGATGCGGCCCCATCCAACGCCTTCAAAACATCATCGGTTGGGCCTTTCCCCCAGTCCTTGATGTTGGCTCGCAGGAATTCCTGCCCATAGCCCCCCGATCCCCGGGGATTGCAGTACACGAGGCCATAACCTTTGCCGCACCAGTATTGAAATTCGTGCCACATGCTGGCTTCTCCAGGACCCCACATGGCCGAGGGCCCTCCGTGAATATTGAGAACCACCGGGTATTGCTTGCCCGCGGCAAATCCGACCGGCTTCATCACCCAATATTCGATGTTCATGCCCTGGTCGTTTGTAAAAGTGAATTTTTCCGGATAGCTGATATGTTTGTCTTTCAGCCAGGAGGTATTGAGGGTGGTCACGGGTTTCTGATTTTTCAGGCTGCGGTCCGAGATAAACAATTCATAGGGGCTGGACACCCGGGTCTTGACAAAAGCAAGCTGGTTGTCCCGGCTCACATCAAAACTACCTATCCCCTCGTCAAAACCGCTCAGTTGTTCTTTTTTCAGATCCTCCAGGCGCAACCGGTACAAGACTACCCCGCCATTGGAAGGCGAAGTAAAATACAAGGAGGTGCCATCCGGTGAAAACTTCAGGTTGCCGACAGTCCGATCGTGCGGGATGACCTTGATATCCCTCTCTTTGCCACGGACCGGCATAATAGCGAGGGCGGGGATACCGACACGGTTGGTCTCGCCCCGGGTAAAGGCCATCCATTTCCCATCCGGAGAAGCCTGGGCCTGGCCGAAGGACAGCCCGTCTTTTCCAAGCAACTTTTGCAAGTTCCCGTCCTGGCTTAGAGTATAGACTTCGGATTCCAGGCTGCGGTCAGGGTGCTCCTTTTGGTCGAGATCGGTTTGTACCAGCAACTGGGGGGAGTTGCCAATAAATCCGGCATTTGAAAAGGAATAAAAACCGGAGCTGATGGCCCGGGCTTTTGCACCGGCTTTGACCTCAATCCGGAACAGGTGGCTGAAGGAGAGGTCGTTGCTGGTGGTGGCCTCTTGTTGAAATACCAGTTTGTTGATGACCTTGGCTTTTCTATCCTTTTCATTGAGCGCCAGGTAAGTCCTGATCTCATCCAATGTGCCATTGGGGTTGGCTTTGGTCTTGGAAGGAAGGATATAGGCATTATCCCGGAAACCTGCTTTTTCCATCGGCCATTCGGGAAAGGAATTGCCGGCATTGAGCGTGCTGTCCGCAGCCAGATCGGCCAGGGTAAATAAACTGTTGAAAACAATATAGCTGCCGTCCGGTGACCAGACCGGATTAGCCGCCCCGTTCTTTTCCCGGGTCAGTTGCCAGGCTTCACCACCTTCCAGCGGAAGAATGAACACCTGGGCTTTGCCTTCAATCCCCCGCACAAAAGCAATATTTTTTCCATCGGGGCTCCAGGACGGACTGGAAGCACCGTCCCAGGTCAAGGGGCGCAGTCCATTGCCTTGGGCATCCCCTATCCAAAGCTGGGTGCCATATTGATATTCCCAGGGGTCCCTGGGGTCTGGTTTTATCGAAGTGACGGTAAACAGGATCCGGTCGCCTTCCGGGGAATAGGACACATTGGAAACAGACTGGATGCGGGTGAGATCGGAAACCTGGATTTCCGGCTGGGCCATGGCAAAACAGGTCCAAAAACTCAAAATGAGCGGGACTAAAATCTTTTTCATCGGCTTCCTTATAAAGAGGAAAAATACAAAAATCGTCAATGAAGACCGGTATCCTTTATCCATTTCCTGAATCCAACGGCATTTTGTTTTCCGATGATCACTTCCTGCCTTGCGGAGGGTTTGAGCTCCAGCAAAATCTTGCTCTGTTCAATGGACTTGAACCGGACGATGAAGTTCCGGTTGACCAGGTATTGCCGGTTTGCCCTGAAAAAAAGAACCGGGTCGAGTCTTTCTTCCAGTTCAGTCAGGGTCTGGTCTGCCACGTACAAATCCCCTTCCCCCGACCGCACAAAACAGATTTTATGTTCGGTAAAAGCATAGGCGATGCCTGAAGCATCCAGGGGTATCAAATATGCGCCCTTGTGAACCAGGATGCGGGTTGCGTTCACTTTCCGGTCTTTGAGAAAATGGTCCATGCCGGACAGAAAATGCGTTTTGAGCTGACTTACCTTTTGAAGCGCCTTTTTCAACTTTTCCTCCGTGACCGGCTTGAGCAGGTAATGGACGGCATTGTGGTCAAAGGCCTTCAGCAGGTAATCATCGTAGGCCGTGACAAATATGACCGGGAAACCGATTTTGCACCGGTCAAAGATTTCAAAGGACAGCGCATCGGAAAGGCGTACATCAAAAAATGCAAGATCTGGGGGCTCATGGTGCCGAAGCCAGTCGACCACCGCTTTTACGCTTTCAGGGGAAGCCACGATTTCGATTGAGGGGTCGGCCTTCAGCAGCAAGTGGGCCAGCTTGCGGGAAGCGGTGATCTCGTCTTCGGCCAGGATCACTCGCATCAGCCATTGAGTTTCAGAAGGGGCATACACAATATGAAACGGCCGCCTTCCCGGAAGGACCTGATGCTTTTGCCCAGCAACTTGTCAAACCTTTCGTCCAGGTTTCTAAGCCCGGTCGAGGTGGAAGGATAGCCTTGTTTCCGCACCCTCATTTTATTGCTTATTATGAGTTCGTCCTCCCTGCAGTCAATGTCCAGCACCAGGCGGGAGGTTTTGGAAAGTTCATTGTGTTTTACCGCATTCTCCACGGCGATCATCATGGATACGGGCGGAATGAGATAGGTCTGTCCCTGGGCCCTGGGGTCAAACCCGAAATGTACCTGGAAGGCATCCTCATAACGGAGTTCCAGCAGGGATACGTAGAGGTTCATGAAGTCGATTTCATCCTGGAGCAGGACCACGTCCTTATCCTTGCTTTGTAAAATGTACCGGTACACCTCGGCCAGGTTTTCGGTGTATTGGCGGGCCTTGTTTGCATCGTTTTCGATCAGAAAAGAAAGGCTGTTGAGGGCATTGAACATAAAGTGGGGATCGATTTGATTTTTTAAGGCTTCCAGTTCGGCCTGGATCTTCGATCGCTGGAGTTGTTCGGCCACCAGTTTCTCCTGTTCAGTCCGCTTTACCAGCAGCACTTTTTCATACATGTTGGACACAAAGATTACGCAGATTGCAATGACGGCCACCGTGAGGTAAATCTGCCGGGGGGGCAGGTCATCGGCACCGGCCGCCCATTTCCAGCCAAAAAGAAGAAGGAGGGCAGCCGGAATAGTATAAAACAAATTGAGCCCGATCATGGTCAGGTATTTCTGAAGGAGGGACTGGCTTTGCAGAATGGTGGTGTGATACCGGAACAGGAGGTAGCGGTTGCCTTCCCAGACCATCCAGGCAGTGAAAACAAACCATAAATAATAAATCAGGATAAGGTGGACCGGCAGGGCTGCCCGGTCGATCAGGCCGGTCGCACTGGGTATGACCAAGCCGAAAAAAGGAACACCGATCAACCTCACCACGGTATCATCCAGGATCAAGCGGGCATCGGAGGATTTCCACTTATTGCTCATTGTGCTTCCGTTTCAGCAGCCGGTTTTTCCGCTTGGGTAAAAGGAGCCCGGCGGGTAATTCGCGGCTTCCTAGATTTAAACCGTAAATCCCAAGGGCAGGCAAGCCCATCTTTTTTCATTACTTCAAAAATAAAAACAAATTATTATGGAACCCATCCAGATCAATCACCTCGCAGTCCTGGTCGCTGCCCTGTCCACCTTTTTACTCGGAGGCTTATGGTGGTCTCCCGTGCTTTTCGAAAAAGCCTGGAAAGAAGAAAACCGGTTCACCGATGAAATGCTCCGGCAAGGCAATATGGCAAAGATTTTCGGGCTCGCCTTCGTCTTCTCTTTAATCATGTCCTACAACCTGGCTTATTTCCTGGGGGATCCGGGGATCAAAGCCGGAACCGGGGCCTTATATGGTTTTTTTACCGGTTTCGGGTGGGTAAGCATGGCGATATTTATCATCGGGCTCTTTGAAAGAAAATCCTGGCGGTATATGCTTATCAACGGGGGTTACATGGTGGTGGCTTTTACCATCATGGGATTGATCCTCGGGGCATGGAAATAATGGGTAGAGGCCGCGCTTGCCCTCGACGATGCCAAAAGATTCGGCAGGATCGGATTAAAAGACCGGTAGCTCCCTTTTGCAAGCTATGGGAAATGCACGGACTCCGTTTCCTTTTATTTAATTTTGCGGCTCGTTTCAACATGAATAAAGCTGCACTTCTTTTCTTTTTGCTTTTGTCCGTCCGTTTTCCTGCAGGGGCCCAGACCCCGTTTTCCGGGGACCCGGACCAATCCCTTTTTCTTACCACGGACATTGACCATTTTTGGACGGCTTACGATCTTTTTGTAAAAGATACCTCGGTCAATCCTTTTGGACCCCATTACCTCGAGGTGGGAAGCAAGGGCGTGAAAGGATTCACCCCCTTCCGGATCCGGAGTGCGGACTATCTCTACAACACCGTCAAACGGCACAGGGCGGATTATGATAGCATAAGGCAAAACACCCTGCGCATCCATGAAACAGAAAAACAGTGCAGGAGCGCTTTTTATGCGCTGAAATACTGGTACCCCGAAGCCGTTTATCCTCCGGTATATTTTGTGATCGGTACCTTCAATTCCGGAGGAACCTTTAACAAAAACGGTTTATTTATCGGAGCGGAAATGCAAAAAGAGATTGGCAATATCCCCCACATCGTAGCCCATGAACTGATCCACTTTCAGCAAAAAAACTGGGTCAATCAACCCAACCTGCTGAGGCAAAGCCTGGTTGAAGGCAGCGCCGATTTTATAGGAGAACTCATTTCAGGGAAGCATATCAACCCTGCTGCTCATGCCTACGGGGACCGCCACCTGGAAAACCTGTGCAGGGAATTCGTGGCCCGGATGGACAGTACGGATTACCAGGACTGGCTTTATGGGGTATCGGGAAAAGACGACAGGCCCAATGACCTCGGATACTGGATGGGCTATAAGATCACCCAGCAATATTTTAATAAATCCGCGGACAAACCCCAAGCGATCCGGGACATCCTGGATATCAAAGACCCTTTGAAATTCCTGCGGGCGAGCGGGTTTCTGGATCCCTATCTGGAGTGATTCAGCGGGGAAAACAGTTGAACAAGGAAGGAGCGCCTGGCGCATTCCGTGGTTACCATGAAAAAAACTAAGGTTTAAGGTGTCCGGAAAAACCGGACCGGGCAGCTTTTAAAAAGCGGAGCCTACCGGGCATACCGCCGATACTTATTGTTTATAACTTTCGTAAATGCCGTTCAGCAACTTCTTCATTTTATCGTAGGAAGGAAGGCCGTACTTGTTTTTCTTGGGTTTGTGGTATACGTTTTCATTCATCCATTCATCGTCATACAGCTTGCTGAGGTATAAGCTTCCGTGATCGGGGACCAGGATCAAAATCTGATCGGTGGGTTTGAGGTCTTTTCGGATCTCAAACACCCCCTGGATCGCGGCCCCGCCGCTGGGCCCGATCATCAGGCCTTCTTCAGCCGTCAGTTTAATGGCCCTTTTGATGGCTAGCTGGTCTTTGACCTGAACCATCTGATCCAGGTGTTCGGTGATAAAGGTCATGGGAATGATGTTCTTACCCACTCCCTCGAGGGCATAGGGCTTGATGATCGATTCATCGAAAATGCCTTCTTCAAAATATTTTTTAAGCACGGAGCCATAGGCGTCGATGCCTATGACTTTTATATTCGGGTTTCTTTCTTTAAGATATCTTGAAATGCCGCTCAGGGTTCCCCCGCTGCCCGAACAAGCGAGGAAATGAGTGATGGCCCCGTTGGTCTGGGTCCAGATTTCAGGCGCCGTCAGGTGATAATGGGCATCCACATTATCCATATTGTAATACTGGTTGACAAAATAGGAGTTGGGGATGCTGTCGGCAAAAAACTGGGCCTGGCTGTAATAAGACCGCGGGTCTTCCGGCTTGACTGAAGCCGGGCAGACATGTACTTCCGCTCCCAGGGCAACCAGGATCCTCTTTTTCTCCTCACTGATTTTGTTGGGAACCGTGAAAATGCATTTATATCCCCGGTGTCCGCCGACCATGGCAAGCGCGCGGCCGGTATTACCCGAGGTGCATTCTATAATCGTTCCTCCGGGCCGCAGTTTGCCTTCCTTTTCCGCCTTGTCAATGATATACAGGGCGATCCGGTCTTTGGCCGAATGCCCGGGATTATAAGATTCGAATTTGGCGTAAACATTTGAACCTACCTGTTCTGAGATCGTTTTAAGCTTGATGATCGGCGTGTTCCCTATGGTCTCGTCTACAGAGTTGAAATAACTGAATGGCATAGGCAAAAAAGGTTTTGGTATATGGCCTGAGGGTCAACAAAGATAAAATTATATTTAAATTTTAAAGTCTGATTCTGGATGGTGCCGCCCATGCTGTGCAGCATAAAAAAACCGTTATCCGGCAGAACCGGATAACGGTTTATATATTATGGATTAATTTAAAACGTTAGCGCTTCGCGGCTGTCGTTTTAGGTCTTGGCTTTGTCTGTGCACTCACCCCGGGCCATTCTTTCCAGGCATTCTGCTTTTGACATTTTACTGCAATCCATTTTAGCTTTTTGCCCGGATTCATTGGAAACTCTCAGGAGCTGGGCCTCCGAAGAAACCGCCGGAGGCTGATTGACAAATGCGTTGGATTTGGCATCAAAGTTCAGCGCGGCATAAGAAACATGCCCTCCGTAAGAACACATTTTTTTACGGAAATACGATACCTCGCCGGTGGCCACATCTTTACGAACTTCAATGGAAGGATCCTGCGAAGCAACCAGGGAAGCGGCCGCTGCGGAAGATTTTTTGCAACAACCTGACATCGCGGATTTGGAATGACAGGATTGTCCGTACAATGCCCCCGTAGTCAACAGCAGGGAACAAACCAAAGTCATCAGCAATTGTTTCATAGACAATATCTTTTGAGGTGATTAAAGATTTCAAAAATAAGTCCATTCAGGGATAAAAGCAATACCTTCGATTTGACATATAATAACCAGTTACCGTTTCGTTTTACCATCAAATAAGGAAGGCCGTATTGACAACCCGCATCTTCATATTGAAAATATTAATGACCGCATTGCTCATGGCCCTTTTGCCCGGAACCCATACTGCCCAGAAATTCAAACCTGAAAAATATAAAAAGGCCATTCTCTATTTTGGACACGGCGGGGGCTTTGCAGGCGCTGAAACCACCTATGCGCTGATGGAGAATGGACGGCTGTACTCCAAAAAAAGCCTTACGGCCAAAACCTTTACCTCTTTAATCAAGCTGGAAAAGAATCAATCGGCCCAGATTTTCAATAATTATTTCTTCCTGGGGATTCCGGAAATGCAACTGGAAGATCCCGGCAATATTTACAAATTCGTTGAATATACGCGGAAACAAAACCGGCACCGTCTGGTATGGGGTGGCCAATCCCCTGTACCGACAAACCTTGTTTTATTCTATTCCAACCTTATCGGCCTTCTGCCCAAACCATAATCAAAACAATTATGAGATTTTTTATTGTTTTCATTTTTTGCTCCGGAATGCTCACGGGACAGGTTCCTTTCAAATCCATTCCCTTCACCTCCAGGACAGAAAAGAACCAGGTCCTGCAGCCCATGAAAAAATTGCCGCTTCCTGTCAGCCGCCACAAACAGGCTCCGCCCGCATGGAACGAATTCCGTCCATTAAAATTTACTCCCGGAAAAACCGCTGCCAGGCCCACTGCCATAGATTACATCCATAAAGACCATCATTCCTTCTGGGCTAACAGCAGTAAAAAAACCGGTTTTAACCAACGCAACGCGCAATCCTCGGTCTCGGCCTTCCTGGAACCCTTAAAGGAAGCCATGAAAATTAAAACCGTGGACCAGGAATTTCAGATCGTCTCCCGCGAAACCGATGAAGTGAACATGCAACATATCCGGGTCCGTCAGGTTTACCAAAACATCCCGGTTTACGGCGGAGAGCTGGTGATTCACGGGTTCAAAGATCAACTCAGCCAGGTCAATGGAACGGTTTATCCCACCCCCCTCTCCCTCAACACGCATCCCCGGATCCAAGCAGCCGCTGCCCTGGACATCGTAAAAAAGGACCTGGAAGCAGAAGGCCGCCTACATGCGGTTTCGGACCAACTTTTAGCTATCCTCAACCGGCCCCTGAGCACAGCCGTGCTTACCATTTTTCACGATTCCGCCGACCGTCCGCATCTGACCTATGAAATCTCCTATGTCGCCAACGGACTGGAGATCTGGAAATATATCGTGGACGCGGAACAGGGACAGATCTTTAAAAAATACAAAAACACCTGCTCCCTGCTTCCTCATGATCATTGCAAAGGCCATCCAGAAGCCGGACTAAATCCGGTAACGGATACAAATACCGGAAATCCCTCCTTTGAATTTGCAGGAAAAACCAGCACGCCGGCAATGGATCTCAACGGCTCCCTTCTTTCCCTGAACACTTACGAAGAAGGGGGCAGATATTACCTGCTGGATGCCTCCAGGTCCATGTTTAAAAGCATCGGGACGGATACGGAGGAGCCCTCGGGTGTCATCTGGACTTTTGACGGCAAGAATAACAGCCCTTCCAACCCGAATTTTAGCGCCAACCTGATCAACGGATCCACCAATACCGGCTGGATCAGCCCTACCGCCGCCTCCGCGCACAATAATGCGGGCCTGGCTTATCAATATTTCCTGAGCAAGAACAACCGGTTGTCCATTAACGGTCAGGGCGGGAACATTGTATCCATGATTAATATTACCGAAGAGGACGGCAGCCAGATGGACAATGCTTTTTGGAACGGGGAGGCTATGTTTTACGGCAGCGGCGACCAGGCCTTTTCCAACCTGGCCAAGGGCCTTGATGTCGCCGGTCACGAAATGTCTCATGGGGTGATCCAGTCGACGGCCAACCTGGACTACGAAGGCGAAAGCGGTGCGCTCAATGAATCCTTCGCAGATATTTTCGGCCGGTTGATTGACCGCGACGACTGGCTCATTGGCGAATCTGTGGTGAAATTATCCGCCTTCCCCAGCGGGGCCCTGAGGAGCCTGAGCGATCCCCACAACGGGGGACTTCAATTTGGGGACCCCGGATACCAACCCAGGGTCTATGGAGAGCGCTTTACGGAAAGTGCCGACAACGGCGGCGTGCACATCAACAGCGGAATTCCCAACTGGGCTTTTTATCAATTTACCATCCGGATCAATAATGATTTGGATAAAGCGGAAAAGATCTATTACCGGGCCCTGACCCTGTATCTGACCCGGAGTTCCCGGTTTGTAGATTGCAGGCGAGCGGTCATCCAGGCTGCGACAGACCTATACGGGGCTTCCGGTGCAGAAGTCAATGCGGCGAAGGCCGCCTATGACCTGGTGGGTATCCTTGATGGTGCACCAACCCCTACCGAACAAAATGCCGAGACCAATCCCGGAGAGGACTTTATCGTATATGCCGACGTAAATTCCACAGCCCTATACCTTGCGGATCCTGCCGGAAACCTGGTAGCCAATCCCTTATCGTCCAAAGACCCCAGGCCGGAGAGCCGCACCAGCGTCACCGATGACGGTTCCGCATTTGTCTTTGTAGGACAGGATAAAAAAATTCATTATGTCATCGTTGACTGGAATATCAGCCAGATCACCGATGAGGGCATACTCCAGGACCAGCCGCTTTGGAGAAATGTGGCCATTTCGAGGGATGGAAACCGGATCGCGGCTCTGCAGGACCAGGAAGAAAACAGGATACATATCTATGACTTCGGCCTGGGTTCCGGGGGGGAATGGCGGACCTTTGATCTGTATAATCCCACTTACACCTCAGGAATCACCACGGGGGAAGTCCTTTATGCCGACGCCATCGAATTCGATTTCAGCGGCGAGTGGCTGATGTACGACGCGTACAACAGCATCCCGAACACGGACTGGGCGGATATCAATTATTGGGATATCTCCTTCCTGCGGGTTTACGATCAAACCACCCAGGACTGGGGGGACGGAAGGATTGTCAAACTTTTCAGCCAGCTCCCGGAACAAACCAGCGTCGGCAATCCCACCTTTTCCAAAAACAGCCCGTACATTATTGCCTTTGACATGCGCGTGGAAGATACGGATCCGTTTACCTATCTGTTGTTGGGAGCAAACCTGGAAACGGGCAGGTTGGATACCATATTTATAAATTCTGAACTGGCCTGGCCTTCTTATTCCACCCTCGATGACAAGGTCATCTTCAATGCGAGCACCCAGTCCGGTACGGAGGTGATCGGACAGATCTCCGTAAACAATTCCAAAATTGAAGGCACCGGAACCGCCACGGCCCTCATCTCAAATGCCCGCCAGGGCAATTGGTTTGCCAACGGCGCCCGGGACCTGAGTACTCCGTTTAAAGATCAATCCCTCCAGGCCTATGCGGTCCGCTTATCTCCCAACCCGGTGAGCAGGGATAAAATCCGGGTCGGCTGGACCCAGCCCAAACCCAGCGAAGGAAACCGGTTTGCAATATATGATGTCATGGGGCGGCTGAAATGGTCGTCCACCGGCCATTTCGCCGGCGGCGATCAAACCCTGGACATTCCCATCCATTCCCTGTCCGCGGGCATCTATTCATTAACGCTGACTATTGAAGGCCATACCGGAAGTCTCAAGTTTATCAGGCTCTGAAATCCACAACAATCATAAAGCAGGGAAGCCGGTGAAAAAGGTTTTGATCATCCGGTTCAGCGCATTGGGGGATGTGGTGCTTACTTCTTTACTGGTCCGCTGCCTCAAGACCCAGATTGGCCCTGAAATCCATTATTTAACCAAACCGCCCTTTGCCGGATTGCTCAACGCCAATCCCTGGATCGACCGGGTTTGGACCCTGGAACAAGGTTGGTCCGGGATCCTGCCGCTGTTGAAAGCAGAAAAATTTGACCTGATCATCGATCTCCATAAAAACCTGAGATCCCTCCGCGTAAAGCTTGCCCTCTGGCGGGTACCTTCCACTTCCTACCAAAAAGGTAACCTCTCAAAATGGTTGTCCGTATATTTCAAGATCAATCGTTTCTCTAAAGACCATATAGCCATCCGCTATTTGAACAGCCTCAGAAAATACAAGGTTTTCGATGATGGCAAAGGGCTTGATTTTTTTATCCCCGATGCCGACCGGGTGGATCCGCACGGCCATTTTGGGATTAAAGGACCCTACCTGGCCCTGGTCATTGGGGCCGCCCATTTCACAAAAAGGCCACCGGTCGTCAAATGGCAGGAATTGATTTCTCTGGTGAATGGAAAATACCCCATAGTCCTGGTTGGCGGAAAGGATGAACAGGCCGCGGCAGACCGGCTCGTGACCGGGGGGGTGTATAATGCCTGTGGTACCTTCACCATTCAACAATCCGCCTCCATCCTTCAGCAGGCCCTGGCCGTGATCACCCCTGATACGGGAATGATGCATATCGCCGCCGCATTGCAAAAACCCATCCGAAGCATCTGGGGCAGCACCCTCGCGGAATTTGGCTTCTGGCCCTTTTACGGCAATGGCCGGGAAGATCAGAACCTAAGTTTTGAGATTAAAGGACTGTCCTGCCGCCCCTGTGCAAGATTTGGCCGCAAGGCTTGCCCCAAAGGCCACTTTAACTGTATGATGCAGCAGAATATGAGCTGGGTCGCGGACAGCGTATTGACCCGCAATTCCCAAGACTGAGAAGGGAAACGGAGGATTCATTACAAAAATTACAGGAATGTCCGGCGTGCGCTTAATTTTGGCCGGCTTTTCCAGCGCTTCCCTTAACTATGGCAATACTCGAATATTTAAAAAAAACCTTCCGCAAGAAACTTGCGAGGCGGATCACCCGCGAATATGCTACCCGGACAGATGTCTTTAGCCTTCCTCAGGAAGGGCGGGTGGAATTTACAAACTGGGATAACCCCCTGGTCAGGCCGTTTGAAATCAAACAGGGAATGGTCGATTTTTTCAAACAATTTATCCGACCCGGGGCCTTGCCATTGATATCGGCGCCAATATCGGGGATACCACCGTACCCATGGCCCTGGCGGCAGGCCCGGAGGGTACCACCCTGGGATTCGATCCCAATCCGTTTGTGTTTAAAATTCTCCGGCAAAATGCCTTGTTGAACAGGGATAAAACCAATATCCACGCCCATCCTTTTGCCATCACGGTAGAGGAGGAGGAATTTTATTTTATTTCTTCCGAAGCTTCCTTCGCCAACGGGGGCATTTCAAAGACCAAAGAAAGCATACACGGGAAATACATTCAGCCGGGTAAAATCAAGGGAGTGAACCTCAAAAAGTTCCTGGAACAACAATATCCCGGCCAGTTGAACAAACTATCCTTCATCAAAATCGATACGGAAGGTTATGACAAAGAAATCATCCGGTCCATTTCCGATTTGATTGAAGCCTTCCGGCCCGTGCTCGTCGCGGAAGTTTTTAAGAAAAGCAGCCCGCAGGAAAAGAGCGAGTTGTTTGACCTCATTCACGATCATCATTATGACCTGTTTTTCTTCGAGGACTTTGATGTCCGGGCCAGGGTCGTCCCCGTAAAAACCAGGGAGGAACTTTCTAATTTCCGGAAAACGATAAATGTTTATGCCCTCCCGAACCCTTACTCCAGGTCCATGGAAAGATCCGGACCTAAGGACGCGTAATTTCAGGCAACCAGTTTTTCTTCTTTGATTACCACCTCCTCCTGCTCTATCGTTTTGATCCCGCTGACCGGCCCGGGTTGCAATCTGCGGAGGATATCCCCCAACATGCTCCAGCGCTGGAGGGTATAGGGTATGGTATCCAGTCCGTTGAGGAACTTGAGAATATAATAATAAATGCCCACCAGGTCCCCGGCATGGATTTTATCGGCCGAAGGACCCGTGGAAACCAGTAAGGCCAGGGTGATTACCGAGATCACAATGATTTCCATCAGCCCGAAATTGAGCGCTTCCTGGTCCGAGATCCGGATCTGCCATCTCTGGAGCCGGTGGTAATGATCTTTGATCCGGGAAATATTGCCGGTGGTCAGAATATCTACCTGGCTTTCCAGTTCATCGTGTTTCGCTTTTTGAAGCGACCGCATTTTTCGGCCATACCAGAAACCGATCAGGACAACGGGTACCAGGGCGGCAAGGCATAACCAGACCACCGGGGACCGGTAGATGCTCAAAAGGATCAGGGAACCGAAAATATTATAAGCCGCTTCAAGAATAAAATACACATCATACTCGAGAAAATCCACCAGGTCCTTGGCCAGCCCTGACCTTGCGCTCCATTTACTGACTTCTTTCCCGGGATATATCCTGGAAAGGATGGAAGTCATAATGGCGGTATAGATGGCGGAGTAGGTACGCGTATCCAAACGGTGCCGGAGATAGCTGATGACCACCCAGGCCAGATGAACGATCACGAGTTCAAGCAGGCCCCGGCTTTGGTGATCAATCAGGTCATTGATCGCCCTGCCGATGAAAAAAGGCCGGAGCAAAGAGCCGGTCATTTCGAGGGAAAAAAGGATATAGGTCAGGCACAGCCTCCCCCGGTGAGGCCAGATCAAACTTCGCAATGCCAGGGATTCATGCCACATCTTTTCCTGTTTTTCCGGCTAATAGTATTCAGCCTGCGGATCGTGCAGTTTATTTTTGAATAACCTTATTGCCTTTGAATTTTCTGGTCAGATCAAAAATACCGGTATTCGTTTAAGGCGGTTTGTGAAGAAATGATTAAGTGTTCCTAAGCCCCTGACTCTGAATTGAAAGCAGGTTTGTTAATTTTTTTTGCAAATTTCTAAAGGTTCCGGGGCAGGTCCTTTCTATCGGCTTATATATTGTTAATTAACTAATTTGAATCAATTACCGGGGCGGCAAGCAGGAATATCCCGGAATCTGTTGTTTGAAACCTCTGACTGACCACCCATAAATCATTAATTTTGCGGCTCTTAAATTTACCTCATGCGCATTCCGGCAATCCTGTTTTTATTTGTTCCTTCATTTATTATCTTCTCCTGCAAACAAGACCCCAGGCACGCGGAGACTGAGTCTGCCCTGACCGGCAAAGCCGTCGAAATCAGCGGTACTGCAGGATGGGAAGCCGATGACCGGTTTATCGTTTCCCAGCCAAGCAATATCATACAATACAATGGGTTTTCCTATGTCTTTTATGTAAAAGAGCCGGTCAATTCGCCGATTGCGGGTTCGGGGTATGGAGGCACCATTCATTATGCATTTTCCAGAGACCAGGGACATACCTGGTCCGATCAGGGTCTGTTGATCAACGTCGGGGCGCCGGACCAGTTTGATGGTGGCGGCGTTAGCAAACCGGCGGCAATAAGGGTAGGAGATGAACGGTTTTATTACCTGTATTACGTCGGTGCGCGGCTTGGATTTACCAACCAGGACGGGTCCCCGGAAAATAAAACCGGAATTGGCCTGGCTAAACTCCTTTTCAATGAAGATGGCCCCATCCGCCTGTCTATCAAATTGAACAGCGCAGCGCCGGTCCTTGAAGCCAGCGAGGAGGGATCCGGTCGTTTCGACGCGTTCCGGGTGGACGATCCCAACCCGATCAACCTGAATGGCCAGGTATGGTTGTATTATACCGGCCTGGATAAATGGGGGGGAACACCCCGGACCGGTTTGGTGGTCTCGGCCAACATAAACGAAAGCCATATCAAACAAAACAATGTCAGGGCCCTGCTGGACGGCAGTCCCTCCCTTATCCAAAGACAGGGGCCCGGTGTGATTGCCGTATTCACCGACACCCAGAACGCCTGGTTTGCCGCGGACGGGCTGAAATTCGTCAAACTAAAACAAGCCTTCCCCAAACAGGTGGAAGGCGCCAGAGGCAATTCGGAAAAGGACGCCCTCACCTGGGGCCTTGCCCCGCCTCCACCAGGAAACTCCGGTTTCATCCGCTGGGAAATCAAATAAACGGGCATGAGGCCTTTATCAATCAAAACAAAACGATATGAAACGGACCATATATATCCTATTTGCCCTATCCTTATTCACGGGCCTGTCTTGTAAAGAATCAAAACCCAAAACCGAAGTGCCTGTGATCCGCAATCCGAACGATCTGCGAAAATGGATCGTCGACAATACGGTCCAGGATTATGAACGCAATACCTTTGGCTACGACCTCCGGTTCATCCGGCAGCGAAAAACCCCCATTTTATTGTACGATGAAAATTTCAAAAGCATGGTTTTGCTGGCGCCGGAATACCAAGGCCGGGTACTGACCAGCACGGCCGACGGCCTCCAGGGTTATAGTTTTGGCTGGCTCAATTACGACCTGATCGCTTCGATGGAAAAGCTGCCCCACATGAATGCCTATGGAGGAGAGGACCGGTTTTGGTTAGGACCCGAAGGAGGACAGTTTTCCCTGTATTTTAAACCCGGCGAACCCTTTGTTTATGACCACTGGCAGGTGCCCTATGGCTTCGATATTGAACCCTTTGAAATCGTTTCGATCGAATCCAATGAAGTGGCTTTTTTCAAAAAACTCGAACTCAAGAACTATTCCAACACCCCGATGGAGATCGTGGTCAGCAGGATCGTCAGCCTGCTTTCCCCTGCCGCTTTTCTTTATACCCATGGGATCCAGCAGGCCGAAGACATCAAAGCCGTAGGTTTTCAAAGCCGCAACGTAATACGCAATGCGGGACAGAATGAATGGAATAAACAGACCGGCATGCCGTCCATCTGGATTCTGGGTATGTTCAAGCCCAGTCCAACGGCCACGGTGGTCATTCCCTATAAAGAAGGCCCCGAATCCTCGATGGGTGCATTGGTCACGGACGACTATTTTGGCAAAGTGGATGCGGACCGCCTGAAGACGGGGGACGGTGTTTTTTATTTCAAGGCGGATGGCCGGAAAAGGAGCAAGATCGGGGTGAACGCTTTCAGGGCGAAACCTCTTTGCGGATCTTTTGATGAGGAAAGGAATATCCTCACCATTGTGGAATACAGCCTGCCGGATACCGCCGGCGATTATGTCAATTCCCTCTGGAAGATCCAGGAGGCTCCCTTTTCAGGGGACGTGGTCAATGCGTACAACGACGGGCCCCTGGAAAACGGTACGCAGATGGGGCCTTTTTATGAAATCGAATCCTCTTCACCCGCCGCAAGTCTCAAACCCGGGGAATCCCTCGAGCACAGTCATCGGACCCTGCATTTCCAGGGCAAAGAAAGCAGCCTGGACGAAATCGCGCGAAAACTGCTCGGTGTCGGCCTGAAGGATATCCGGAATGCCTTTGAATAATATCCTTATTTTTAATTTTTTTAATGCAACATGAAAAACAGACTCACTTTAATCTTTACTATTTGCACCCTCGCCGCCCTGAACGCCCAGACCAAGGCCCAATTGTTTAACCTCAAAAACCTGGACGGCTGGATCGTATACGGTACCGAAAAATGGTATGTGGAAAACCAGGAGCTGATCTGTGAAAGCGGCCCGGACAAAGGGTATGGATACCTGGGCACTGCCGGCACCTATAAAAATTTTGACCTGGAACTCGAATTCAAGCAGGAAGCCAACGGCAATAGCGGGGTTTTCTTCCACTCTTCTTTTGAAGGCACCAAAGTCACAGGCTGGCAGGCCGAAGTAGCCCCCCCAGGCCACAGCACCGGTGGAATCTACGAATCCTATGGACGTGGTTGGCTCATCAAACCCACCAAAGGCAAAGACACCAAATACCTCAAGATGGGGGAATGGAATCATATGCGGATCAGGGTGAAGGATGACCAGGTCACCACCTGGCTCAATGGCCATAAAATGATCCGGCTGAAAGATGATAAAATCGGCAGCCGCAGCGGCCAGATCGCCCTGCAGATCCACGACGGGGGAGGCATCAAGGTCCGCTGGAGAAATCTTTTCGTCAAAACGCTTTGATCTTTACCTCGTTTGCCCGGATGAGTTCCGCTCCCCCAGCCCTCAAGCCTCATTAATGCTCCGTAAATCCTTATTCGCCCTCATTACGGTCCAGTTCCTGACCGCTTTTTTTCATTCCATGAGTTTTCTCGGCAAACCCAGGGCCACTAATGAGACCGAAGAAAAACTGATCGATCTATTTACCAATTACAAGCAGGACCTGGGTGCCGGCTTTTCTCGGAGCACCTTTGATTTGTTCAACGGGCTGAGTACCAGTTTTACCCTGATCTGCCTGCTCGGAGGCTGGATCAATTTATTTTTTCTCCGTAAAAGACTGGATGCCTCGCTCTGGAGGGGCCTCCTGTTCATTGAGATGGTGGTTTTCGGGGCCTTGTTCCTGTTTATGATCCTGTTTACTTTTCTGCCCCCGATCGTTTTGACGGGCCTGATCTTCATTTCGAGTACCATGGCATGGCATTATTCCACAAAAGATACCTTGTCCTGATCAAACCCATTTAATACCCCTTTATAATATGAAACCACTGGCCTTCTATATCTTCCTCCTGCTCTTGCTGCAAGCCTGCAGTTCCTCAAGGCCATCGGCCAAATCCGTGGTCCGGCCGGCGGAAGAAGATTCCCTCCTGACCGAAGAAATGGAATTCCGCCAGCTGGATACCATGGTGGTCAGCCCGGAAATGGATGAGAACCTGTCGTATTCAGAAGATGAAGAAGAAACCGTTCCTTACCGCAGCAGTCATCCGCGTCGCTGGGATCTTCTCCATATGAGCCTTCAACTAAAGTTTGATTGGGAAAACGAACAGGTTCACGGCAAGGCCAGCCTGAGGCTCAAGCCCCTGTTTTATCCTACGGACAGCCTGGAGCTGGATGCCAAAAGCTTTGATATTCACACGATTTCCGCCGGCGGACAGTCCAAAAACCTGGTATACCGGTATGACGGGGAAATTCTGAAGATCAGCCTCGGTAAAAAATACAGCCGGAAAGATACCCTGGACCTCTTCCTGGAGTACCGGGGAAATCCCAGCCGGAATCAAACCACGGGCAGCGCCGCCATTACCGACGACAACGGTTTATATTTTATTGATCCCCGGGGGACGGACCCCAATCTGCCTACCCAACTCTGGTCTCAGGGCGAAACGGAATACAACAGCCGCTGGTTCCCTACCATCGATAAACCCAACGAACGGTGCACCGGGGAAATCAGTCTGACCGTTCCCGACAGCATGCTGACGCTTTCCAACGGCTTACTTGTAAAAAGCACAAGGAATACCGACCACACCCGCACCGATACCTGGGTCATGGATCAGCCCATAGCCCCTTACCTGTATATGATCGCGGCCGGCCCCTTTGCTAAAGTGACGGAATCCTGGCAAGGCATCCCTGTTGAATATTATGTCGACAAACCTTACGGCGCTTATGCCAAGGAAATATTCAACCATACCCCGGAAATGCTCGAGTTTTTCAGCAAAAAACTGGACCTGAAATATCCCTGGAAAAAATTCAGCCAGGTCGTGGTGCGAAAATATGTGAGCGGGGCCATGGAAAACGTGACTGCGGTGGTCTTCGGGGATTTTATCCAAAAGACCCACCGTGAACTGATTGACGACCCCAATGACAACATCGTGGCCCACGAATTGTTTCACCATTGGTTTGGGGATTATGTCACCTGTGAATCCTGGGCTAACCTGACCCTCAACGAAGGTTTTGCCAATTATGCCGAATACCTCTGGTCAGAACATAAATACGGCAAATACGAGGCCGATCGTCACCGGGAGAATGAACTCATGGGTTATCTGTCCTCGGTGTCCTTTGGACAGGCCCATGATCTGATCGATTATCATTATGCGGATAAGGAAAACATGTTTGACGCCCACAGCTACAACAAAGGAGGACTGGTCCTCCACATGCTCCGGAATTATGTGGGAGAGGAAGCATTCTGGACCACCCTCAATCTTTATCTCCGCCGGCATGCATTTCAATCGGTCGAGGTGCATGACCTGAGACTGGCTTTTGAGGAAACCACCGGGGAGGACCTCAATTGGTTTTTCAACCAGTGGTACCTGAAGCCCGGTCACCCGACCCTGAGCTATACCCATACCTTCGATGCAAGCACCAAAACGGTCCTTCTCCAGGTCAGACAGACCCAGGAAAAGGAATTTCCCGGGGTTTTCCGCCTTCCTTTGGACGCGGATCTCCATTTTGCCAATGGGGAAATCGTACGAAAACGTCTATGGCTCGATCATCGAAACCAGCAGTTTGAACTCGAAGTGGATTCCAAACCCAGCCTGATCGTGCTGGATCCCGACCGGATCCTGCTGACCGAATGGGATGAACCCGAACTTACCGCAAATGAATATAAAATTCAGTGGAAGTCCTGCAATAACCTGCAGCTGAAACTGAACGCCCTGAATGCGCTCACCGAAGAACGGGATTATATCCAAATCTGGAGGGAAGCGATCCAGGAACCCTACTGGTATTTTCGTTTAAGAGCGCTGGATTATCCGCCTTCCCTGAAACCTGAAGATATCAACAAACTCAAATGGATGGCCCTGCGCGATCCGCATTCCCAGGTGCGGGCGGCCGCCATCCGGATACTCGGGGAAGGTACAGGCATCAACTCCCTGGAAGCCACCCTGGATAATATACTGGAAGCCGACAGCGCTTATGTGGTCCTCGGGGAAGCGCTTAAAGCCCTGGCCAGGATAAACCCGGTGAAAGCCGGTCTGGCCGTCAAAAACCTCCAGCAGGAAAAAAATCCTTATATCCAGGAAGCGATTGCAGAAGTCCTCGCCGCTGAAAATAACCCGGCCAGCCTGGATTATTTTGACCAGAAACTTGCGGACGATCCCAGCCTGGCTGCCAACCTCCTGGATAAATACCTGGCCATTTTAAAAGACGTTCCTGCGGAGGTTCAGTTTTCGAAAGCCGGCTTTTTGTTTGAACAATCCATAAATCCAAACCTGGATAAAACAAGCAAGTTTTATTTTGTCCGGGCCTTATTTGAGGTTAAAGAAATGATCCTCACCCGGGCGGTCCACGAAAAAGACCCCGCTGCCCGGGCAGTGCTTGAAAACCGTGTAAAAGAAGTCAAAAGCTGGATCCAGGAAATCAAGGAGAAAGAAACCGATGTTCAATTGAAAAGCATACTTGGCCAGTTTAACTAATAACCGATAACCATATAAGGGTTTCTTTATTTTGGGTTGATCTCCCGATCTTGGCTTGTTCTTACATCCATTTCTCTTGCAGTCCTGGGATATTTTTATATTTTTTCTAGTCACTGGCGCAACGGTCTTGTTCGGGGCCAGTTTTTTCAGGCAAAATACCTCTGTGTCCGCCTATACCAGCGGCGAAAAAAAAATCCCCGCCTGGGTTGCGGGGCTTTCCATTTTCGCAACCTATGTGAGCAGCATCAGTTTTCTCGCCCTGCCTGGCAAGACCTATCAAAGCAACTGGAATGCATTCGTATTCAGCTTGTCCATCCCCCTGGCTGCCTGGATCGCCGTCCGTTTTTTTGTACCCCTCTACCGGAAAGTAGGCAGCGTATCCGCTTATCAATATCTTGAGGGCCGATTTGGTCCCTGGGCAAGGGTTTATGCTGCCGGTTGTTATCTGCTCACCCAATGGATGAGGGCCGGGGCCATTCTTTTGTTGTTGGCCATCCCCCTGCAGACCGCTTTCGGATGGAACCAGGCCTGGATTATTCTCGTCACAGGCCTCGCCGTCACCGGTTATTCCATGATGGGAGGGATCCGCGCCGTGATCTGGACCGATGCCCTGCAAGCTCTCATCCTGATCAGCGGAGCCCTGATCGTGGCCTTCCTGCTGGTATGGAGGATACCCGGAGGTATCTCGGAAGTAGTCCGGATCGGCATCGAGTGGGATAAGTTTGATCCCGGGAGCTTCAGTGCCGGATGGTCGGAATCCACCTTTTGGGTGGTCCTGGTTTATGGGCTTTTTATTAATCTCCAGAATTTCGGCATTGACCAGAACTATATCCAGAGGTATATGGTCACCGGGACGGAAGCGGGAGCCAAGAAATCGACCTGGATGGGCTCTATGTTGTACCTCCCCGTATCCTTCTTGTTTTGTTTTATCGGGACCGCCCTGTTTGCCTATGTGCAGGTCCATCCTGATTTCCTGCCTCCCGGACTCAAGAACCCTGGCGCGGCAGACCAGGTATTTCCCTACTTTATCGTCCATGATCTGCCGGCCGGATTGACCGGTTTGCTGGTGGCGGCCTTGTTTGCAGCCGGCATGAGCACCGTATCGACCAGCATCAACAGTTCTGCGACCATCCTCCTCACAGATTTTTATAAAAAATTCATCCGGGCTGAACCAGGCAATAAAAAAGAAATGCAGGTTTTGTATTTATCCTCCCTGTTGGTTGGCCTGGCCGGGATAAGCATCGCCTTGAGCCTCCAGGGAGTGACCAGCATACTCGATGCCTGGTGGGCCCTGGCATCGGTATTCAGCGGAGGCATGCTGGGATTGTTTCTTCTGGGCTTTATCTCGGAACGGACGCAGTCCCGGCATGCCCTGGCAGGCGTGATTGCCGGAGTTATTTTAATCGGCTGGTTGTCTCTTTCCCCTTTGCTTTTGAAGGGAGGACCCTGGTCTGGGCTCTCCAATCCCTTCCATCCCAATCTGACGGTGGTATTCGGCACTACCATCATTTTTTTGACCGGATTTCTTTTATCTTACCTGGCAGCCAAACTAAGAAAGTGAAATCCGTATTTGTTTTCCTCCTTGTTTTTCTGGTTCCTTTTATTTCCAGTGCCCAGGCCCCGGTTGAGGTCCTGGATTCCGGTTTTGTATATGAGCTGGACGCCGCACCCACTCCGGAATGCCATGCCTCCACGCTGGCTTCCACCCCTCAAGGCCCCGTAATCGCCTGGTTTGGGGGCACCCATGAAAAAAACCGGGATGTGGGAATCTGGTTTTCACGGATGCACAAAGGTCAATGGACCAAACCCAGGGAAGTGGCCAATGGCATGATATCGCCTGCTGAACGCTACCCCTGCTGGAACCCGGTGCTTTACCAGCAAAAGAAGGGCCCTTTGTTTTTATTTTATAAAGTGGGTCCTTCCCCTTCGGAATGGTGGGGCATGCTGATCAAATCAATGGATGGGGGAAAGAACTGGACTAAACCGGAAAGAATCCCCTCTCCCTTTCTTGGGCCTGTAAAAAACAAACCCATTCTCTTCGATTCCGTTTTATTATGCCCCTCCAGTACGGAACACGAAGGCTGGAATATCCATATGGAGACGTTTAACCTGAAAACGGGCTCCTGGAGCAGGTTTCAGGCCATCCACCCCAATTCAGGTTTCGAGGTAATCCAACCTACCCTCCTCATGCACCCCGGCGGACAGCTGCAATTGCTGAACCGCTCAAAACAGGGAATCATCGTTGAAACCTGGTCCGGTGACGGGGGCAGGACCTGGTCCCCCTTTGGCGCGAGTATACTCCCCAACCCTAATTCCGGAATTGACGGCCTCAGTTTGAAGGATAAGATGCATTTATTGGTATATAATCATTCAGGCATTCCCAAAGGAAAATGGGGAGGAAACCGGTATCCCCTCAACCTTGCTGCGTCCAGGGACGGCATCCATTGGAAAACCATCATGATCCTGGAAGACCAGGCCGGGGAATTTTCTTACCCCGCAATCATCCAGTCGGAGGATGGCCTGGTCCACATCGCTTATACTTTTAACCGGAAGACCATTAAGTATTTGAGGGTGAAGGTGGGGGGTGGTTAGTGGGTGGTTTGGAAATAGCTTTGGTTGTTAAAATTTATTATTTTTATTTGGACAAAATCTAAATAGATCTATTTTCGCAGGAAATTTGATCTATGAAGAGGATTTCGCGCTCCCGGCAATTGGCCGTATTATTTTTACTGGCAACCATGCTCCTCTCCTGTAAGAGGGGAGGAGAAACTTTGGCACTGAATGCCGGTGAGGGAAAAAATATCGGAATTGTCCTGGTCAACCACGGGTCTCGGTCGGCCACCTGGAGGGCGGCTTTGCATGACCTGGAAGCAAAAGTGAAAGATTCCCTTTTGCTCGTGCCCGGGGTTTCCGTGGTGAAAACGGCCTTCATGGAATATACCGAACCCTCCCTGGCCACTCAGCTTAAGGCCTGCGATAGCGCGGGCGTCGATGATATCATCGTAGTGCCGGTATTCCTCACGGTGAGTTCTCATTCCTTTGACGACATTCCGACCATCATCGGCCAGAAAGCAGACCCCCAATCCATGGAGACCCTGAAGTTGGAGAAAATAGAACGTTATACCCCCCGGGCGAAGACCCATATCACCCCCCTGCTTGATTTTCCGGGGGTTTTGAAACAAAACACTACAAGAAGGGCGCGGGTCTTGTCGGCCAATCCGGCGGAGGAAGGTTTGGTCTTGATTGGTTATGGCGATGCCCAGTATAATCGCGAATGGTCGGCTCTGTTTGAAGATATTGCCGGATTTGTAAAACAGGAGACCGGGATAGGAGCCTATGCATACGGGTGGTGCGGCCATCTGGTGCATTACAATCCCGACAGCACCTCCGCCGCCATTGAGCGGGTATTGAAGGAAAAATCAAAAGCAGTCGTGATTCCCGTCCTACTTGCGCATGACGAGATGTTCCAGGTCAGGATCATAGGCGACGGCATAACCAAGATCCAAGATCATGAACAACGGATCGCTTACCGGGCCGATGCCATACTTCCCGACCCAAACGTGGAAACCTGGATTAAGAATATAAGCCGTGAATTCGCGGCCAATATCCAACCCGCTACTGCCGAAAGGTGAAATTCAGTAAATTGAACCGGGCCCTTCACCGGGATCTCGGTTATTTCTGCGCCTCCCTGATCCTAGCCTACTGCATTTCAGGTATAGCCCTGAATCATGTAGATGACTGGAATCCCGACTTCATCATCAACCGGGATACGGTTTATTTCGATCAGTCGATGTCCAGGGAAAATATTCAGCGGGATGATATTCTCAAACTGGCAGCTATGGTGGGCATGCCTTCCTTCAAGGTCTATGATTTTCCCACCCCCGACCAATTAAAGATCTATTTTGACAGGGCTACGCTTCACGTTTACTTCCATGAAAAAATGGGATTGTACGAAGGAATCAGCCGCAGGCCGGTATTCTACCAAACGAATGTGCTTCACCGCAACAGCGTACGAAATTGGAAATGGGCCTCGGACGTATTTGCGGCTTTGCTGATCCTCATCAACCTGACCGGCCTCATCATGCTGAAAGGCAAATATGGGATTGGGGGGCGCGGCAAGTGGCTGATTTTATTGGGCTTGATTCCCCCTGCTGTTGCATTAATGATGCAGGTCAGCCAGGCCTGATGGGGTGTTGTGGTAGTAATCCCAAACCCCTCCTTATTTTTACCCCATGCCATTGCGACCCAAATCCGGAAGGCTCGTGTCTGCAGGAGCCTTATTGTTCTTTTTATTCATCCACTCCTGCGGCCTGAAACCTCCTACAGAAAAGGGAGCGTTTAAGGCGACCGACCTGGTAGAACTCATCCGGATCGATTCAACTTTCAAGCTCGACATCCGGTATGCCACGCCAAACAACCTGGCCGGGAGACCTGTTTATACCGAAGCCAGGGCCTTCCTCCAGCGGGATGCAGCCCTGGCCTTGTCCAGGGTCAACCAGGCCCTGCGATCCCAAGGCTACGGTTTACTGATATTCGATGGTTACCGTCCCTGGTCGGTGACCAAATTATTCTGGGACATCACGCCAAAGGAGAAAAAAATATTTGTGGCCGATCCCAGGAAGGGATCCAAGCACAATCGCGGTTGTGCCATTGACCTGAGCCTTTTTGATCTGCGCACTGGCCTGGAAATCGAGATGCCCGGAGGGTACGATGAAATGACAGAGAGGTCTTATCCGGATTACCGGGGAGGGACGGAAAGCCAGCGGACCATGCGAGACCTGTTGCGAAGGCATATGGAGGCTGAAGGGTTCACCGTTTACGAATCCGAATGGTGGCATTTTGACTACAAGGACTGGCCTATGTACCGCATCGGGAATATTCCGTTTGAACAAATCCGTTGACCTATGGTCCGAACCATGGATTTTGAAAGAAGTCCGTTTCTGCACCATTAAATGATAAGTGCAGGAAAATTCAGATCCTCATAAGGCTCCCCAAAGAATACCACTCTCCTGAAAAGATCGTCTTCCGATAGCAGTGAAATTTCAATAACCGGCGTAACCATTTAAAAAGCTGTTGATAAGTGGTACGGACCCGATTCTATCGCAATCGATTGCGGAATGTTAAAAAAATGCTAAGGGCTTTGTTTTGTTAATAATCTGTTTATCAATTATATACAATTATATATAAATAAATATGTAATATAAAAGTGTTAATTTTTCCGGGAAATGAAAGTATCTTTTTAGTATTAGGTGCTCAAAAGACTCCAAACTATTCTTTTCTTTTTTTAATTCTCAACCCCAAATAATTATGGCTGAAATGTTCAAAGAGATCACCCCCCTCACCCAGTATGATTGTTTCCTGGTCTTCGAACGTCATAAAAAGGATTTTGATTTTCCGATCCATACCCATGATGAAATCGAACTGAATTTTATTCACAATGGGGCCGGTGTACTCCGTGTGGTGGGGGATCATTCCGAAGAGATCGGGGATCTTGAACTCGTTCTGGTGGGTAGCCGTTTGCCCCATTGCTGGATGACCCATAATTATAAGTACAATAAGGAAAAAGGGGAAATGTTTGAGATCACCATCCAGTTTCATAAAGACCTCCTGGACGAAAAATTCCTCCGGCGCAACCAGCTTATCTTTATCAAAAGCCTTTTGGAAAAAGCCGGCCGCGGCATCAGCTTCCCCCGGGAAACCATCGCGCAGCTGGAACCGCGCATCCGCAAATTGTCCAAACTCAGCGGTTTTGATTCGGTCCTCGAATTGTTTTCCATCCTGCACGACCTTTCACTGACCCGGGGCATCCAGTTGCTTTCCAATGAATCCTTTGCGGATGAAAAACCCACCTTTATCAACCGCCGGGTGGAACTGGTTTACGATTATATACGCAGCAATTACCACAAATCCATCACCCTGGGCGAAATATCCAAAATGGTCGGCATGACCGAAGTTTCTTTCAGCCGTTTTTTCAAAAAAACGACCTGTAAAACCTTTGTCGACAGCATCAACGATATCCGCCTCGGCAATGCCTCCCGCATGCTGATGGACTCGAGTTATTCCATTTCAGAGATCGCCTTCAAATGCGGATTCAAAAACCAATCTTATTTCAACCGTTTGTTCAAGGAAAAGAAAGGGGAAACTCCCAAGGAGTTCAGAGAGAGGTATGCCGGGACGAGGATGTTTGTTTGAGGTCAGAGGTTAGAGATGAGTAATACTTCATACCTCTTACCTCTCGCCTCTTACCTCTCGCCTCTTACCTCTCGCCTCTACCCTATCTCCCGCAATGCACCAATAAAATGCTGATATCGCTGGGGGTGATCCCGCTGATCCGGCTGGCTTGGCCGATGGTGCGGGGTTTATGACGGCTCAGTTTTTCCCGGGCTTCGGCGGAGAGGCTGGTAATCGCCTTGTAATTAAAATTATCCAGCAGTTTCATTTCTTCCAGCCGGTTCATCTTATCCACCAGGTCCCGTTCACGCTGGAGATAACCCTCGTATTTAATATCGATTTCTGCCAGTTCAACGGAGTCTTCAGGGAATGCCGAAAGGAAATCACCGATGACGGGGATTTTTTCCCCGAGAGCCGGTAAGGAAATTTCAGGTCTCAGGAGAATGGTCAGCAATTTGACTTTCTGGGATAAGGTTGCGCTGCCAATGGATTCCAAATAACCATTCATCTGGTCCGGACTGACCGAAGCGGATTTGACGAAGGCTTCGATCTGAGCGGCCCCGCCTTGTTTTGTTTTGACTGCGTCCATCCTTGCCTCAAGGCCTCCGACACCCAGTTTGAATGCCAGGGGCGTAAGGCGGAGGTCCGCATTGTCTTGCCGGAGCAGCATCCGGTATTCTGCCCGGGAGGTGAACATGCGGTAGGGTTCGTTTGTCCCCTTGTTGACCAGGTCGTCAACCAAAACCCCGATATAGGCCTCGGAACGCCGGAGGACAAAAGGCTCCTCTTCGTGAATGGCCAGGTGGGCGTTGATCCCGGCCATCAGGCCCTGGCAGGCGGCTTCTTCATAACCCGTGGTTCCATTGATCTGTCCGGCAAAAAACAGGTTTTTGATCAGGTGGGTCTCCAGGCTCGTGGATAGCTGGGTCGGGGGAAAATAATCATATTCGATCGCATAACCCGGCCTGAACATTTTGACCTCTTCAAATCCCTCGATCTTTTTCAGGGCTTTATACTGGATGTCTTCGGGCAGGGAAGAGGAGAACCCGTTGATATATACTTCACAGGTGTCCCATCCTTCCGGCTCAACAAAGAGCTGATGCCTTTCCTTATCGGCAAAGCGGTTGATCTTGTCTTCGATGGAAGGACAATACCGTGGCCCCAGTCCCTGAATCCGGCCGGCAAACATGGGGCTTTTGTCAAATCCGGTCTTCAGGATTTCATGCACTTCCCCGTTGGTGTAAGTGATATGGCAGGGTAATTGTTTTTCCAGCCTGGGGGTGTCCGTAAATGAAAACTTACCGGCCGGTTCGTCCCCGGCTTGCAACTCCATCCGCTCATAATGCAGGCTTCGCCCGTCGATCCGGGGGGGAGTGCCGGTCTTCATGCGCCCGCTTTCAAAACCCAGGGAAACCAATTGTTCGGTGATCCCTTGTGCCGCTTTTTCCCCGGCGCGGCCGCCCCCATATTGTTTTTCCCCGATATGGATGATGCCGTTGAGGAAGGTGCCGTTGGTAAGGACTACTGCTTTGGATTCGATTTCCAGGCCCATGGCCGTCCGCACACCGGTCACCCGGCCCTCTTTCACAAGGATCCCGCTGCCCATGTCTTGCCAGAAATCTATATTGGGATGGGCTTCCAGCAGGGTCCTCCATTTCCGGGCAAAAAGGTTGCGGTCGCTTTGCGCCCTCGGGCTCCACATCGCCGGACCCTTGGAACGGTTGAGCATCCGGAACTGGACCATGGTATGATCGGTCACGATGCCGCTGTATCCGCCCAGGGCGTCGATTTCCCTTACGATCTGGCCTTTGGCAACCCCTCCCATCGCCGGATTGCAACTCATCTGGGCGATGGTCTGCATATTCATGGTCAGGAGCAGTACCCGGGAGCCCATATTGGCCGCGGCCACCGCGGCTTCGCACCCGGCATGGCCGGCTCCGACCACGATCACATCGTAAGGAGGAAACATAAGGTTTAAAAAGGTGCAAAGATAAGGGGAAAATGACTGGCCCTCCGGAGGCTTACAATGGAATGGGGGGCAGGACTGTTTTTTCCCAGCGATTCATTTTGTTTTTCATCCGCTCGAACCTCTCCGGGTGTTCTTTCCTGAGGTCCTGTTTTTCTTCCTGGTCGGCGGTAAGATCAAAAAGATATTCTCCTTCTTCATCCTGCAGGTATTTCCAGTGTCCGTCACGAACCGCTTTGTGTTTGCTGCGTTGAAAAGTTCGCCAAAACAGGGTACGGTGCATCTCCTTTTTCTTGCCGGTTAAAACGGGCATGAGGTCTATTCCGTCCAAAGGGAAATTTTTATCGGCCTTGGCGCCGGCCGCTTTCAGCAGGGTCGCTGTCCAATCCATGGTAATGGCGACCTGGGGGGTACTCATTCCCGCCTCGATTTTACCGGGCCAACGAACGAAGGCAGGAACCCTGATGCCGCCTTCCCACAAGGTAAATTTCCTATTCGATAAGCCGCCCTGGTCGGAATATTTTTCCCCGCCGTTGTCATTGGTAAAAATGACCAGGGTTTGCCGGCTTAACTGTTCCTCGTCCAGGGCCTGCATGATTTTACCAATGCCTTCATCCAGGCTTTTCATCATCGCGGCATAGATGGATGGAGAGCCGCCGGCCGTAAAGGCCATGGAATCCGGATAGGCCGGATCCGCCGGGCCCTGCCAGGGCCAATGGGGGGCATTGAAGGTAATGGTTAAGAAAAAAGGCTTTAAATGTTTTTGTTTTATAAAAGCAACGGACTTTTGAGTAATTAAATCCGTCAGGTAGCCCTGGGTGTAAACTAAAGAATCATTTTCATAGAGGTCATGGGCCTTGGTGCCGTTGGTCCCTTTGTGTGAAACATAATCGGCCCCGCCACTCAGGATGCCAAAAAAATAATCGAATCCATTTTTCCCCGGTCGCTGATCCGGCATGAAACCCAAATGCCACTTTCCGATCAATGCCGTTTCATAGCCTCTGGCCTTGATCAAGCGTCCCAGCGTAGGAATATCCCCAGTCAATCCATAGGCGCTGTCCAGGGTCGGACTGCGGAGTGGCTCCATCAATCCCACCGGCGTTTTGGCGGGATACCGGCCCGTCATCAAAGCGGTACGCGTGGGGGTGCAAACCGGGGCCGCGGCATAAGCATTTAAAAATTTCACTCCTTGCAAGGCCAGTTTGTCCAGGTTGGGCGTGGCAAACTTTTTATTCCCATAACCACTCAAATCCCCATAGCCCATGTCGTCGGTCATGATGTAAACAAGGTTCGGGGTCTGGGCCAGCACCGGCTCAATTTTTAGAAGAAAGGTTAAATAGACAATAAACCTGGCCCATCCAGGCCCGGCAGGCAAGGCTGGGCGAGGTCCTTTTAATTTTTTCATTTTTACCATGTTCTTAAAAAATCTATATGGCATTGTCCATAAAGTTAAGTCAAGAGCTTCATTTTTAGATGAAATCGGCGGACTGATCGGCTTTTTGGTTTGATGGGTATTTGGCCTGCTGTTCCCATTTTCAAGTCTCCGAATTTAATGTGAGAAAGACCGGCAACGAGCCCATTTCTTCAAAGCCACATGGATGATAAAATGCCAGGTAAACTCGAGGTTTGCGGAAGAATACTGGTTCTGGGCTTACCCGGAACTATGTATGGCGAAATGAAAACCCCGGCATAAGGGTATCTTTATTTACCGGGCTTTAATAAAAGGGAATGGACATTCTCAAAGGGCAGAATCTCCAGGAAAATGGTCGATTCTTAGCGCTGGAGATTATCCTTTCCCGAACCGGGCTTGCAGAAAATGGATGGTTTCCTTCATCAGATTTTTCAAAACCCCCGGATGGATATCGGACAGTTTTTTAATATAAATGCAGGCTTTACCCATTTTGAATTTTCCCAATCCTTCGAGCAAATGCGCCTGTTCGGGGCTCCCGGTGTAGACATAAAGTGAAATGGCGGCTTTTCTCGGGGAAAAGCCGACCAGGGGCCAATCCCCTTCCTGCCGGCTCCGTTCCGATTTGTAATGGTATTTGCCAAATCCTATTATGGACGGGCCCCACATTTTGGGTTCGTATCCGGTGACCTCCCGCATCATCTGGATCAGTGCGAGGCTATCCTGCCGTTTTTGTTCCGTATCGGCAAAAGTCCGGATGAATTCGTAAACATCCGCCCCGGTTTGTTTTGTTTTTATCTCGGACATATATATTGGAGTATTCAGTATACAGTATTCAGATTTCGTTTGTTAGCATCAAACTTATACTCAACCTCAACCTTAACCTTAACCTTAACCTTAACCTCAACCTCAACCTTATCCTATCTCTTTGCCTCAAACGAATACCTTCCCGAACCCACTGTAAAAACGGCATGACCCCCATCCATCCTTTCAAAACGGAGTGTTTTGTTGTTTTTTATTTTTTTACCACCTTCCGTGACAGCTTCAGGTCCGGATGCGGGCACATATATCGTAGCTGTACTGCCTACCGGAACGTCAACATTCAGGAGGAATGAGCCTTCATGTTTTTTCCAGTTTACCCCAGCCAGGCCATAAGGAGTCTGGTTCGAATAGGAAACAAAACTGAGATCCCCTGCGGGCTGTGGTTTGAAAACAAGGTGGCGGTAACCAGGTTTTGAGGCATCCGCATTCATACCTGCCAGCACCCGGTAAAACCAGACCAACCCTCCGCCAAACATAGGATGATTACGCGAACCCCTTCCATTCCAATGTTCCCAGGAAGTGGTTGCGCCCTGGCTAAGCCACCAGCCATAACTGGGCTGGGTGGTCTTGTTCATAGCTTCATAAGCCAGGTCATGGAGGCCGTTTTCAGACAGGACTTCAAAAAAGAACTGGGTCCCGAAAATCCCGGTATCCAGGTGACCTCCCCTGGCCAGGATATCCGCCTTCAGGGCGGCCAGGACCCGGTGATATTGATCCGGGGGCAGACCCATTTTTAAGGCAAAAATATTCCCGCCATATGGGCCATAAGTCCCCTTTACCTTATCGTAATATTTATTCCGGAAGGCGGCCCGGGTTTTGTCTGCCAGGGACTGATAATGCAGGAATTCGCTTTGATCACCCAATACTTTAGCGGTCCGGGCCGTAAAATCGGCACATCGCCAGAGATAGAAGGTGTGAACCAGGTCGCTGGGAGGCAGTTCGAACGGCTGGGCCCAGTCCCCCAGATTCAGCCATTGATTGGGTTTGGCCGGATCCGGAGCCTGGGAGTGCATGATGCCTTCCGGATTCGTCCAGGTGAGCATGTATTTGATGTATCCTTTCATGCCTTCGTAGTTGTTCTTCAGCATATCGAGGTCGCCATAATGCAAGTAAAATTCCCAGGGCATGATGTTGATGGCCGCGCCCCAGGCCACCCCGCCTCCGCATCCGGGTTGCCAGGGGCCGCAATTGGGGACGTAACCTGTCTGCCGGTTCTGGGCCCCCAGGATGTCCTGGATCCATTTGGTATAAAAAGCGCCGGCGTCAAAATGATGCATGACCGTCACACAGGCCACCTGGCCATCGCCGGTATAGGGCGACCGTTCCCGGTGCGGGCAATCGCTGGCAATGCCCCCGTGCATATTGTCGGTCTGGCTCCGCCACCAGATTTTATGGATGTCGTTGAACAAGTTACTGGAGGTCTCGAATTTCCCGGTGGTTTTTACATCGGAGTAAACGGCTTCGGCCACCAGGTTTTCGGGTCTTAAGAGTCCCGGCCAGTTGGAAATCACCACCTCCCTGAATACAAACCAGGTAAACCGCGCCGCATAGGACTCCGGCCCTCCTCCTTTCAAGGTATAAGAATTGGTGCCCATATAGGATTCGGAGAGGTACTTGATATCGATTTTGCGTCCAGGCTCCCCCTCCACATCGATGAGGCGCAGCCAGCCGGAGATCTCCTGTCCAAAGTCAACCCGGTACTTGCCGGACTCGAGGGCTTCAATTTTTACCGGTTTGAGGCGTTCCATGACCCGGTCCGTGGGAGACATATGGGCTTTCATATAACCTTCGGGCTTTTTACGGAGGGCTGCCGGTTCCCAATGCCCATCCTCAAAACCCGGACTGCTCCAGCCTGCCTGATCCAGCCGGGCGTCGTAGTGCTCGCCGTCGTAAACAAGATCCATCACGATGGGGCTTTTGGAGGCCTTCCAGCTTTGATCGCTTACGATCAACTCTTCGGTGCCGTCCTGATAGGTAATATGAACCTGGCCTAAAAAGCGAGGAGATCCGTAAGAGTGGGTCCAGTGCATGGGCGCGTCATAAAAACCATTGCCCAGGATGGCCCCCAGGACATTGTCTCCGGTCTGCAACAGGTCCTTAATATCGTAGGACAAATACATCACCCGGTAATCAAAAGTATCCGGTATGGAAATATAGTTTTTTTCCAGGCCGGGGCGTTTGCCATAGGCGGTTACGTTGGGGACCAGGACGTCCTCGCTCACTTTTTTACCGTTGACATAGAATTCGAAAAAACCCAGCCCGGTGACATAGGCGCGCGCGGAAACTACTTCCTTGCCGGAGAGTTTAAATGATTTGCGCAAATAAGGTGCAGGGGGCGGGGAATAGGGCAGCGCCGAGGTATCCCCGGCAGCCCGGAAGCGCGGTTTGGGCATGGCCTCCTCGCCCTGCCAGGGGGCTCCTATCCACAGGGCCTTCCATTCATGGGGCTCGAGCAATCCCATGCTCCAGAATGCCGTTTCGCTCCAGGCGGAAACCTTTCCGTTTTTGTCCCAGGTCCTCACCTGCCACCAGCAATCCTGCCGGGAAGTCAGCGGCCTGCCCTGATAGGGAACGAGGGTGGATTGGCCTGATTTTCGCTTTCCACTGGACCACAGGTCGGCCTGGTTCACTAGCAATTTCTCTTTTGAACTGGCCACCCGGATCTCCCAGGCTGTTTGGAACTGTCCGCGTTCACCCGGTCCGGCGGTATTGATCCAGGAGAGGCGTGGCTTGGGGACGTCGATCGTTTGGGGATTTTCCAGGTATTCGCACCGGAGATGAGTGGGTGTGATTTTAGCCTGGGTCAGGGAGGCGGTTAAGAGAAGGAGGTTTAGGACAAAGAATTTTTTCATGATTGGTTAATATGGAACGGCTTTGGAAAAAAGCAATTAAATGTACAAATGTTTCCAGGGTCGCCCCGATTCGACCGAATGCTTTGTCCTACCATTCAGAGGATATTTGCCGGGAGCCCTCCAAGAAACCCGACATTAATATCCTGACGCCGGTACGTTGTTATCCACCTATTCAAACTTTATTGAAATCCAGTGCGGAGCTGAAAGCCTGAGCCTTCTTCTGTCGCCCCGCCTTAAGGCCAGCGCCTCCCCCGAATATTCCAAAAGGTCAAGATCATGGGCGGAGAAGCGGTGTTCGTCCTGTTTATTGTACATGACGATTTCATCCGCATCCAGTTCGTCAGATAAGGGTTTGAAATAAAGATTGTAAGCCTGGCCATTGGGTTCGTAAAAATACCCGGGGATGCCGACCACGCCGGGCACGATATCGCTGTGCAGGGCCTGAAGCGAAACCGGGTATTGCCCATGACTCCTGAAATAATCCTCAATTTTCTGGATGAGCCCGGCGCTGTTCCTGATGGCCAGATCACGGGAAAATTGTACGGCCCTTTCCATAAACAAGAATCTGGACGTAAAAACCAATAAAGGGATCAGGATCAAGTATATCAGTATCGCCCGATGGAAACTCCTGTCTAAAGGTGCCGAATTTTTGATTTTGCCATAGGCCATCCCCAGGACCAGGGAAACGAAGGCCAGAAATAAGACTGCAAAGGAAGTATTGTTTTGAGAAAACGGGGCGACCGAAACCAGTAAGGCAAGGAGGCCTGAAAGGATCAAAGCGTAAATCAAGAATCGGTTGCCCCATTTCCGGAAACCGGATTCGTCACGTACTGAAATCAACCAAAGGGCACCCAGGGGCACCCACGACAAGCCTGTTATGCTGAAAATCTGGACCATAAAAGAAATGGGCACGGCCAATTGGTCATACCGGCCAGGCATAAACGGCCTAAACATGCAGAAAATGAGGAATGCGCTGATCAGAATGATGAATGAAAACTGCTTCGACATGGCTTTAAGCTTGGTTTAGAAAATGGCTGCCAGGAAGACCGCTAACCAATACAAATATATCCATGGGATAAATACCTTACAGTACGTGGAAGGGTTTCGCTTTCTTTCATGACGGATTACCGACCGGTATCTGTCTATTCTTTTACCTTTAAGATTAATACCTGATCGCCATGCCTCTGTTCCATCTTTTCCCTTATAGGATTACCGATACCCCTCCAAACCGATTTTCCAAAGGAAGGCAGTCCTCCCCAAAACCGCTGCTGTTCCATTCAATTTTCAGGTGGAGCCCCCCCACCCTGGTTTGCGCCGGTTTTGAATGGTCCATCGCAGGGGATAAAAACCGGAATGCCTCCGTGGAACTCAGTTACTGGAAGAAGGGTGGCCGGTGACTGGAAAAAAGCAATTTCACTGCTCCGGATCGGGGGGATCTTTGGGCATGAACATCGCTGGGAATATCCCGTACCGGGTAACTTCGTAGGCAGCATTTTTAACTTGGAACCTGCCAGCTGCTTTAAGATTCCAGGATCTTCCCTTATTGTTTAGGACTCGCAATTTTTTTCTCAATATGACTGATGAGTCCTTTCATCTCTTTTTCGGGACTGAAGTCTAATAATTTCAGATCCTCCACCACGGAACCGGTATGCCCGGGCGGCATATAAAATACATCCCCGGCTTTTAATACCACTTCTTTGCCATCATCGTATTTAAGGCGCAAAGAACCTTTTATAATATATCCCCAATGCGGAACCTGGCAGCTGTTATTTTTCAGACCCTCAAGCAAAGGCGAAAGATCGGTGCCGGCAGGCATTTCATTGATGGCAACCGTCATACCCCCCCATCCGTTAAGATGGTTGATCGCCATATTTTTGGGAAAATCCTCGATAGCGATGTGTTGTTCGCGATGAGGTTCCGGCTTACCGGCTTTTTCCCTGGACGCAGCGCTTTGCGCCGGACTTTTTCCCGAAACAACTAGAAATAGGAAAACGACAAAAGCATTCATGATTTTTTTCATAACTAAATGGGTTTAGAGGATTAATAAACGCCATCAAGTTATAGGGCATTGAATGACAATGAGTTACCTATTGTTGCCTTTCGTAGTACTCCTGTTGCATTTGTTGTCTTATTGTGGAATCGGCCCGTCAACAGGGCGGACCATTTCCCGGAATGGCGCATAATCCAACAAGGATTGTAAAAATACATCCCTGTCAAAATCCCAGTTATGGCAGAGTTGCCCCTGGTAAAGGGCATTCTGTAAAAGGGTAAACGCCTGCTCCCGGTACCCAAGCAAAGCATAAATTCTTGCCTTGAGATAGTCCTTATGATACGGAAACTCATGCCTGCGCCAATACATCCGGGGCAGGGAATCGTATTTTGCAAACAGGTTCAAAGCATCGCCTTCCTTTCCCATAGCGGCCTCCACCTGCGCCAGGTAAATAAGCAGTTCGTCATTGGCCGGATCTTTTTTTAATTCTTTTTCAAGACGTAATTTCGTTTTTTGATAATCGCCCGAGAGGTAGAGCGCGTCCAGCATATCATATTTATACGCTTTCTGTCCGGGTATGAGGGCGTAATGGGAAACCGCTTTATCTGCAAAATACCGGGCTTCCGTACTGTGGTTGGCCAGCTGATATTCATAAGCCGCTGCGGTATAATACTCCGCTAAAACTTTTTGTTCGTCGACGTCAAATCTGCCCGCAAGGTATTTCATTTTCTCCCCGGCAATATCCTCAATCAAGGCTTCAAGTTCCCGGCTTGTTTTACCCAGCCTGACCTGTACCTGAATGAAGAGTTGAGGGATGGCCAGGCTGTAATTTTTCAAAGGAATGGATTGCAGGTAGTCCAGGGCTTCCTGGTACTGACCAAGCATAGCCAGGGATTCGGTGTAATTCCATACTTTATAATAGTGCCACATACCCCATTCATTATTGGGAAAGGGGTCCTTTATCTGGTCAAGCACTTTAAGGGTTAAACGCGGCATAAATTGTGATTTGGCATTGTGGCCGGCAAACAAGTTGAAAAAGTAATCCCCGGGGTATTTATCCAGATTTTGAAGAGCTATTCGCAGCGATTCTTTGTACTGATGATTCAGCAGATGGTACAACATTTCATACACATCCCGCTCATAGGTGGTAATGTTTGGTATCGAAGCAATTTCCTGCAGCAAGGTGTCCAATTTTTTTCCCTGGTAAAACCACACCAAAAAGATCCGCGGCATCACAAAATCCGGTTCCAGCGCGGCGGCTTTTTCCAGGTACAATCGCGATTCCGGGGTAGCCAGTCCAACGGTCATTTGATGCAAGCCGGTAAGAAAGGCATGGTACGCCTCATAGTTGGGCGGTTTGCGCTTGCCCAGTTTCACCTCGTCGAGGTTGGTGATGAGCCCTGCAAAGGTTAAGCGGAGGTCTTCAATCGTATTCATCACACTGTCCACTGCACCGTGCAGGGTAGGCAAATGATAAATGGTTTGAAGGGAGACGGCATCAACAAAACTGGCGTCAAAATAGACCCGGTCATCCTTTAAATAATAATTTCCATTCACAAAATAACGGGCGGCAACCAGATCGCGGAATGTAGGCCTTCCCAGTGGATCTCCCGGTAAAATCCCGATATAGGATTGGTATTGCTTTACCGTAAAGTACGGAACGGTTTGTATCATTTTTAATTCGGCGAGCTGTCCGGAAATCCAGCTGCTGGCCATATCGCCTACTCCTTCTAACGAGGAATCGCCGGTATGGTTAATAAATGGCAAAACCGCGATCCGATTGTTCTCTCCGGGGTCAATTTTAATTGTACTGCGCTTTTTTCCAAACATAAAAAAAAGTGCAAGCAGCAAAAAGATAGAAATCGGGACGACGGAAAGCCAAATTCCGGGCCGGCCGCGGTTTATACTTTCCTGTTGGGGAAATTCAAATACCATTCCATGGTTCCGTAACTGCTCTTTTATTTCAGGCACCTGGTAAAAAGAAAGCAGCGGTGTTTTAGCCAAAGGATTCAAATCGCCGCTCTTTTTTATTTCACCGGGGGATATGCCGGTCTCTTCCCTGAAACATTTATTAAAGTAGGAGGGGTCCCCGAAGCCGACCTTATAACCGATCTCCGAAACCGAAAGATTGCCTTCAAGGAGATAACAACAGGCTTTCAATATCCGGATAGATCGAATAAATTTGCCCGTAGAAAGATCAGTAAACTGTTTAATCTTTCTATGTGTCTGTTCACGGCTCAGGTTGAGTTTTTCAGCCAGCTCGTTTCCGGAAAAAGATTCGTCTTCCAGATGACCTAGTACAATTCCTGTTGCCTTTCTAAGAAAAGCAGAATTCATGGAGAAATCTTTTTGAGGGGAAAAAGGACTGTTCATTCCATACCTGATTCGGGGGCTCAACACAAGTTAATGAGAATAATTCTGCCGCTTTAATTTTGCCCAGGTTATTTAATTCCTTACGGCGGTCCGGTAAGATTTAATTGCTTTAACTTTAAATACCATTCCATTCCATTTCACCATGTACCTTTTCCTCCACCTCTTGATCTCGACCCTGTTCCGCCTACAGCCCAGTTATCTTTCCCCTCAAACCATCCCCTCCCAAAACCGCTGCCGTTCCATTCAATTTGAGGTGGAGCCCCCCACCCTGGTTTGCGCCGGTTTTGAATGGTCCATCGCAGGGGATAAAAACCGGAATGCCTCCGTGGAAGTCAGTTACCGGAAAAAAGGGGACCAGGACTGGAAGCCGGCCTTACCCTTGCTCCGGATAGGTGGGGAGAGGATCTATGGACATGAACAACGCTGGGAATATCTCGTACCGGATAAATTTGCAGGCAGCATTTTTAACCTTCAACCGGCCACCTGGTATGAATGCCGTTTCAGGCTTTCGGATCCGGACGGAATCGAGGGTGAGACGGAGCACCTGGTCAATATACAGACCCGGGCTGAACCCCAGCCCTTTCCGCAGGGACAAGTCTACCATGTCTATCCCCCCGGACATACCGGACCCAAAGAACAGCCCGCCTTCACCGGACTGAATGAGGCTTATTATGGCATAGGCAATACCGGCGACTGGTGGAACGTGCCCGAAGCCAGGGTTCGCCCGGGTGATATCATCCTGGTTCATGCGGGACTTTATAAGGGCAATCGGCTGCGTTATGCCGATGCCCTGGCCCTGGATTTCCACGGGGCATATGTTTTTACCCAAAAAGGCACAGCGGATAGACCGATCACGATCAAAGCCGCAGGAGACGGGGAGGTCATTTTTGACGGGGACGGAGCATACCACCTGTTTGATGTGATGGCTGCCGATTATCATTATTTTGAAGGCCTTACCATCCGGAACACAGACATTGCCTTTTACGCCGGGCTCAAAAAGGTGATGGGCTGCAGCGGCTTGACGGTAAAAAACTGCAGGATCCATGACGTGGGCATCGGGGTGGTCACTTACAGCGCGGATTCCAGGGATTTTTACATTGCCGACAATATCCTGACCGGACGGCACGATCCGGATACCCTGGTGGGTTGGTACGGACTGGAAAACCCAGCCCCCCTCACCTCCTATTATGCCATCAAAGTCTATGGGCAGGGTCATGTGGTCTGTCACAATACGATCTCCTTCTTTCATGACGGGGTCTGCATCGATACCCATGGCCTGCCCGAGGACGGCAAAGCCTGCGTATCGATCGATATTTACCGCAACGACATCTTCAACATGTCGGATGATTTTATAGAAGCCGACGGCGGGGTGCATAATATCCGGGTATTCGAGAACCGGGGCTTCAATTCCTATCACTCGGCCCTGAGCGCCCAGCCTGTATTCGGAGGGCCGGTATATTTTATACGGAACATCTGTTATCACATTCCCGGCACCGCCCTGAAATACACGGTCCGTCCATCCGGGATCTATACCCTGCACAATACCTTTATCGCGGAGGCGGCCATCACCAATTTTTCAAACGGCCATTTTAGGAACAATCTTTTTATCGGTCCCGACGACACCAGGCCTTCCCTGCAGGCCACCAATTACACCACCTATTCCAGCCTGGACTATAATTTTTACCGCGAAAAACCTGCCGGGCCGGGTCGCTACCGCTGGCGCTCTCCCCTGCACGATTCCCTCAACCAGGCTGATGATAAGGAACTCGGCATGCGGGTTTTCAATACCCTGGAGGAATTCAGACAACATACCGGAATGGAAAAGCATGGTATGGAGACCAGCCCGGATATCTTCATGCAGGTCCCCTTGCCCGATCCAAAACAAAGGGGCAGGATCTATCCCAAGGACGGTTATGATTTCCAGCTCAAAGCCGAAGCGGAGGTGATCGACAAAGGGGTGGTCTTGCCTAATATCAATGATGGGTATTCCGGAAAGGGGCCGGATCCGGGGGCCCTAGAGTACGGGCAAGCGGGACCTGGGTATGGACCGAGGAGCAGGGAGTAAAGGTGAAGGGTGAACGGCGAAGGGTGAAGGCAGCGAAAAAGAATAAGGTGAAGGGTGAACGGCGAAGGGTGAAGGCAGCGAAAGAGAATAAGGTGAAGGGCGAAAGCAGCGTAAGGGAAAAGGCGACAGGGAATCCCCAAAGAATCAATGCTCATAACCCGGAACGCAGCCCAGGGCCTGGGAACAAGTATTATATGAGATGGTCAGAATTTGATGAATCAGTCACTTTGGAAAATATTTAAAAAAATCTTACACTCTGCTTTGTGAATATTCCATTCCCAATCCCCTCATACGCAACAAGTGGAGGGGTTGGGAATGGAATATCCGACTGTATGGGTCAACTTAACTTAATCCAATCGGATTGAAAGATCAAATAGTGGCTATTCTATATTATGGAAACAATGATGAGGGTCTCGATCCCGAAGGGATTCAACACTCATAACCCGGGGCATTGCCCCGGGACCATAGCCTCATCCTCTACGACCCTGAAGGGGTCGAACTTTATAAATACGCAGTAACAGGCTGTATGCTCCCGTCCGCATTATAGTGCAGTTCCGTCACCTTGATGCAACGCAGATGGGTCTGTCCCCCGGACAGGCTGCTGTCATGATAAAACAGATACCATTTGCCTCCGATCTCGATGATCGAATGATGATTGGTCCAGCCGATCACGGGATGAAGCACGATGCCGCGATAGGTAAACGGGCCGTAAGGGTTGTCCCCGGTCGCGTAACAGATAAAATGGGTATCCCCGGTGGAATAAGTCAGGTAATACTTTCCTTGGTATTTGTGCATCCAGGCCGCTTCGAAAAAGCGGCGGTCATGGTCCTTGCCCTGGATGGCATTGCCCGCGGAATCCACAATTTGGACCTCCTTCACCGGTTCTGCAAACTGCAGCATATTATTCTGGAGGCGGGCTACCCTGGGCCCCATGGCGGGGCGTTCGTCATTGGGTTCAACCCCTGTGGTATCGTACTTGCCGGTCTGCCAGCGCTGCAGTTGGCCTCCCCAGATTCCGCCGAAATACATGTAAAATTTGCCGTCCTCATCTTTGAACACGGCCGGGTCAATGCTATAACTGCCTTTGATCGGGGAAGCTTCGGCCTTGAAGGGCCCCGAAGGGGATGTCGAAGTCGCCACACCAATCCTGAAAATATCCTGTTTGTCTTTGGCCGGGAAATAGAGATAATATTTACCATTGGTGAAAGCCGCGTCAGGGGCCCAGAGTTGCCTGCCCGCCCAGGGAATGTCCCCGAGAGCCAGCGCCACTCCGTGGTCGGTCACGGCGCCCCCGATGCTGTCCATCGACAGGATATGGTAGTCCTTCATGGCAAAATGGCTGCCCAGGTCGTCCTGGGGCACCCCGGCTTCGTAATCGTGGGAGGGATAGATATAAATCTTCCCATCAAAAAGATGGGCAGAGGGATCCGCGGTGTAAATAGCGGTGATGAGAGGGTCCGAAATGGCTTTGGGCTCTGCTTTTACAGAGGTGGTATCCGACCCTGTCCCGGATGAGACCGTTTCCGGGGAAGAATTTTTACAGGCTGATAAAAGGCTGAGGAAAAACAAGAGGGAAAGGGGAAATTTCATATCCTAACTGAATTAATTAGGGCCTAAATATAGTGATGTAATCGCTTTCATTTTAGTTCGGAGCTTATCAAATTTTATCCGGTTCATTATTTCAATCGTTTTGTATATTCGAAACTTACTGATACGGGATAGCTGCTGCAGGTTCATTTATTTTATTTAATTGAATTTATATTCGAATGTTATGAAAAAGATAGTTCGTCTTATCCTTGTTGTAGGGGTATTCGTTTTCCTGGTTTCCTGCGAGCGTGAACAAATCGATATCCCGGTTTCTGAACAAGCATTGGCTCAATCCGAACCCGGCCAGTTTGTTCCCAATCAATTGCTCGTAAAATTTAAACCCATCAAAAAATCAGGTGCTAGGAGAACCTCGGAAGCCTTAAAACAAATCGATGGGGAAATCATCGAGCGTATTTCCACTCCGGCCATGAAAACGGCCAATATTAACCCGGCTGATGGAGAAGCCGAGTTGTTCCTGGTAAATTCTCCGCTGGGTACCGGGGAAGCCATCCAACGCCTGCAGCGTTTGCCGGAAATCGAATATGCGGAACCCAACTGGATTTATAATCATTTTGCCTCTTCTAACGACACTTACTATAGCAACGGGTCTCTCTGGGGCATGTATGGAGCGGCTACTTCACCAGCTAATCAATATGGTTCAGCGGCAGCCTCGGCCTGGGCCAATAATCATACCGGTTCATCAACCGTCTACATCGGCATCATTGATGAGGGTTATATGTACACCCACGAAGACCTGGCCGCCAACGCCGGGAAGAATCCGGGGGAAATTGCCGGCAATGGGGTTGACGATGACGGCAATGGATATAAAGATGATGTCTATGGCTGGGACTTTGACGGAAACAACAGTTCTGTTTTCGATGGCACTACCGATGATCACGGTACTCATGTAGCCGGCACGATCGGAGCTGCCGGGGCCAACAATAAAGGAGTGGCCGGGGTATGCTGGAACGTCCGGTTGTTGAGCGCCAAGTTTTTAGGAAGAAGGGGCGGAACCACAGCCAATGCCATAAAAGCGATAGACTATTTCACAGACTTAAAAACGAGGCATGGCCTGAACCTCGTTGCCACCAATAATTCCTGGGGAGGTGGTGGTTTTTCCCAAGGACTTCAGAGTGCCATTGAAAGGGCCAACCAGGCTGGGATTTTATTTGTTGCCGCCGCAGGAAACAGCGGAAGCAATAACGATTCAAGTCCCAGTTACCCCGCCAGTTATCCCAATGCCAACATCATAGCCGTAGCTTCCATTACCAATACGGGTGCCTTGTCCAGCTTTTCACAATACGGTGCCAATTCGGTGGACTTAGGAGCCCCGGGTTCCGGCATCTGGTCCTCCATCCCCAAGAGTTCCAAAGGCGCTGTCATTTCAGGCTATGCAAGTTACAGCGGGACCTCTATGGCTACCCCCCATGTGACGGGAGCGGCTGCGCTCTATGCCGCCTCTAACCCGGGCGCCAGCGCCGCGCAGATCAAAAGCGCCATTTTAAACAGCACTACGGCAACTGCTTCCTTGTCAGGAAAATGCCTAACGGGAGGCCGGCTTAATGTCGGTGGGTTTTAGGTAAACCTTAAGCTGCACATCGGTGGTGACTTTAAGGACTTCTGACTGAAGTTTCCTGGAATAGATCTATTCCTTGAATTTACCGGACGCTGTTTATAAATTAGAATGATTATTTATTAAACCTGGTCTGCAATTTTTTTAAAAAGATTTACAGAATTACCCAGACCTTATCCGGACATTTTAAGCCAAAGGATAAATTGATAAAGAAGGGGCCAAACCATCGGTGATATGGGTATAGATATTTTGGGGTTTGGGGTTTGCGCCGGCGTTGTATATTTTGCCGGGAAAAAGCTTTCCTATTTTGGGGACAAGCTGGCTGAATTTACCGGTCTTGGCCGGGCCTGGATTGGTATGATCCTGATGGCCACAGTCACCTCGCTGCCCGAGCTGATGTCCGGGGTAAGCGCCTCTGTATTGATTGAATCGGCGGATCTCGCCGTCGGGGATATCCTGGGAAGTTGTGCATTCAACCTGGGTATCCTCTCTCTTTTGGATGTATTCACTCCAAAAGACCGGCCTTTGTTTACCAGCCTTTCCCAAAGCCATATCCTGGCGGCATCTTTTGGTATGATCCTGATTGTCCTGGCGGGCCTGGGTCTTTTCCTGGAAGATGATTTAATTCTGACCCCATCCATCGGAATGACCAGCATTGGATTTTTACTGGTCTATTTTTTCTCAATAAGGACCATTTATAAATACCAGCGCACTTTTCAAAAGCCCGGGGAGCAGCATTCAGCGGCTGTGGGAGATTTGAATCCTAAACAGGTGTTATGGCGGTTTTCCGTATATGCCCTGATCATTGTCCTTGCAGCATTGAGCCTGCCCTATTTTGCTGACCGCATCGCCGGGCATACCGGTCTGGCGGATTCCTTTGTCGGCACCTTGTTCCTGGCCATCTCCACCTCCCTTCCGGAGATTGCGGTATCCATAGCGGCTGCGCGGATGGGATCACTGGATCTCGCCGTAGGCAATCTATTTGGCAGCAACCTTTTCAACATCTTCATATTGTTCCTGGACGATCTCCTTTATACCAAAGGCCATTTGCTGAAGGACGCCTCCGACGTTAACCTGGTGTCCGTCTTTTTTATAATCCTGATGGCCCTGGTGTCCGTCATCGGACTCCTTTTTCCCATTACCCGAAAAAAAATCGTGCTGGCCTGGGACACCCTGGTGATATTCCTCCTGTATGCATTAAATATATTTTTATTGTTCCGCTTATTGCATTAGTATCCCTGCACCGTTTCCCGGTGATTTAAACCCAATCCATAACCCTGTTGCATGATTTGGCTTAAATCAGGTCCATGAGAGACTATCCCCCTGGGCCAAACCGAAGAGGGATCTCAGTTGTTTTTACTCCCCTTCCCGTCAACATCCTCTTTCCGGCCTCCCATCACAGCATAGATTGGCTTATTTTCACATCAAGACTTTCTTTTATGAAATTGAAGCATTATTTCTTTGCCTTCCTGCTCACG
>Ga0116144_10000098_pt1 | contig 112903 bp, 107 predicted proteins | sample AD_UKC035_MetaG_FD_89746 | JGI IMG/M metagenome (GOLD analysis project Ga0116144, IMG submission 89746) | Active sludge microbial communities of municipal wastewater-treating anaerobic digesters from USA - AD_UKC035_MetaG | ecosystem: Engineered > Bioreactor > Anaerobic > Digestate | place...
GCCGTGCTGTGGGGCACGGCGCTCGACAACCTGGCCTCGTGGAAGATGGTCGATCCCGACGGCAACTGGCTGGAAGTTGAGCGCCTCGGACATAACCTGGGAAAAATCCACGACCAGGCGCTGGCGAAGTTCCGCGTGCGCCGCAGCGATTCCGCCTCCGGCAAGCCTCTCTCGGAGGAAATCCTCGAGGTGCCGGGCAGCCGCTTCCGCAAGACCGGCCTGGGCAAGGACGTCACCGACAAGTTCCTCGCCGGCCTGCCCGGCGTGCAGAAGGAGGGCTGCGACGGCATCGTCACCTCGGCGCGCTTCATCCTGCACCGCCTGCCGCCGGTGACACGCACCGTCTGCCTGGAGTTCTTCGGCCAGGTGCGCGAGGCGGTGCCGGCCATCGTCGAGATCAAGGACTATCTCGAGCAACGCCCGGACGGCGCCATCCTCGCGGGGCTGGAACACCTCGACGAGCGCTACGTGCGCGCGGTCGGCTACGCGACCAAGGCGAAGCGCCACGGCCGGCCGAAGATGGTGCTGCTCGGCGACATCGTCGGCGAGGACGAGGCGGCGGTCATGCAGGCGGCTTCGCAGGTAGTGAGGATCGCCAACGCCCGCGGCGGCGAAGGCTTCATCGCCACCAGCGCCGAAGCGCGCAAGACCTTCTGGCTCGACCGCGCCCGCACGGCGGCGATCGCCCGCCACACCAACGCCTTCAAGATCAACGAGGACGTGGTGATTCCCCTGCCGCGCATGGGCGACTACTGCGACGGCATCGAGCGCATCAACATCGAGCTGTCGACGCGCAACAAGCTGCGCCTGTGCGACGCGCTCGCCGGGTTCCTGCAGGGCGAATTGCCGCTGCATGCCTTCGACGCCGGCCTCGATGCGAAAGACCTGATCGGCGACCGCCGCGAACAGGCGCTGGAGCTGATCGGCACGGTGCGGCAACGCTGGCAGTGGCTGCTGGACAACCTGGACGCGCCCGCCGATTCACCCCCTCTCCCCCCCGGGGGAGAGGGTCGGGGTGAGGAGGCTACGGTCTTCCACACCCTGCAGGACCACTCGGTGCGCGTATCCTGGAAGCAGGAACTGAAGCCGCAGCTCGAGGACCTCTTCGACGGCGTGCTGTTCCGCCCGGTGCTCGAGCGCATCGAGGCCATCCATCGCGAGGTGCTGCGCGGCCGCGTCTTCGTCGCCCTGCACATGCACGCCGGCGACGGCAACGTGCACACCAACATCCCGGTCAACTCCGACCAGTATGAAATGCTGCAGGAGGCCAACGCCGCCGTCGACCGCATCATGGCGCTGGCGAGAAACCTCGGCGGCGTCATCTCCGGCGAGCACGGCATCGGCATCACCAAGCTCGACTACCTTCAGCCCGAGGAAATCGCGCCCTTCGTCGACTACAAAAACCGCATCGACCCGGAGGGCCGCTTCAACCGCGGCAAGCTGCTGCCCGGCGCCAACCTGGGGAATGCCTACACGCCCAGCTTCAGCCTGCTCGGCGTCGAGTCGCTGATCCTCGAGCAGTCGGAAATCGGGCGCATCTCGGACATGGTCAAGGACTGCCTGCGCTGCGGCAAGTGCAAGCCGGTCTGCTCGACCCACGTGCCGCGCGCCAACCTGCTCTACAGCCCGCGCAACAAGATCCTCGGCACCGGCCTGCTGGTCGAGGCCTTCCTCTACGAGGAGCAGACCCGGCGCGGCGTCTCGCTGGCGCACTTCGACGAGTTCAACGACATCGCCGACCACTGCACCATCTGCCACCGCTGCGTGAAGCCCTGCCCGGTGGACATCGACATCGGCGACGTCTCGGTGGCCATGCGCAACTTCCTGCGCGAGCAGGGCCGCAAGAAATTCGTGCCGGCCAAGGCGGCGGCGATGGCCTTCCTGACGATCAAGGATCCGGCGACGATCAAGCTGCTGCGCAAGGGCATGATCGAGTGGGGCTACAAGGCGCAGCGCCTCGGCTACCGGCTGGCGAAGTGGTCGGGGCTAGCCGCGCGCAGCACGCGGCAGCCCGAGGCCACGCTGGGTGCGCCGACGCTGCGCACGCAGGTCATCCACTTCATCAACCGGCCGATGCCGGCCGGACTGCCGAAGCGCACCAGCCGGGCGCTGCTCGACATCGAGGACGCCGCCATCGTGCCGGTGATCCGCGACCCGCGGAAGGTGAACGAGGAGGATTACGATGGCGACGCCGTCTTCTATTTCCCCGGCTGCGGCTCGGAGCGGCTGTTCTCGCAGGTCGGCCTGGCCACCCAGGCGATGCTCTTCGAGCTGGGCGCGCAGACCGTGCTGCCGCCGGGCTACCTGTGCTGCGGCTACCCGCAGACGGCGGCGGGCGAGGCCGACGTCGGGCAGAAGATCACCACCGACAACCGCGTGCTGTTCCACCGCGTCGCCAACACGCTCAACTACCTCGACATCAAGACGGTGATCGTCTCCTGCGGCACCTGCATGGACCAGCTGCAGAAATACGAATTCGAGAAGATCTTCCCCGGCTGCCGCCTGCTCGACATCCACGAGTACCTGATGGAGAAGGGCGTGAAGATCGAGGGCGTGAAGGGAACGCGCTACCTCTACCACCAGCCCTGCCACGACCCGATGAAGGTGCACAACGGCACCAAGGTGGCGGCGCAGCTGCTCGGCAGCCGTGTGGACCATGAAATTCAACTGAGCGACCGCTGCTGCGGCGAATCCGGCACGCTGGCGGTGGCGCGGCCCGACGTGTCCACCCAGGTGCGCTTCCGCAAGCAGGAAGAGATCGCGCGCGACATCGCGCGCCTGCCCGGCAACGGGCCGGTGAAGATCCTCACTTCCTGCCCGTCCTGCCTGCAGGGCCTGCACCGCTACGCCGACGACACCGGCACGGATGCCGACTACATCGTCGTCGAGCTGGCGAAGCACCTGCTGGGACCGGACTGGCTGGGAAACTACGTCGCCCGCGCCAATGCCGGCGGCATCGAGCGGGTGCTGCTGTGATCGACATGACCCTTGCCCAGATCGCCGGCTTCCTCGCCGCCGCCGCGCTGATCACGCTCGCCCCCGGCCCGGACAACCTGTCGGTGCTGAGCCTCGGCCTGTCGCGCGGGCGCCGCGCCGGCATCGGCTTCGGCCTCGGCTGCGCGCTCGGCTGCTTCATCCATACCCTGTTGGCGACCCTCGGCGTCACGGCGCTGATCGCCGCCTCGGACACCGCGTTCACCCTGCTCAAGCTGGCCGGTGCCGCCTATCTGGTCTGGCTCGGCATCGGCGCCCTGCGCAGCCCCGGCGCCACGCTCGCGGCGGACGCCGGCGCGGCGCCGGCGGACGATCCGATGCGGCCGTATCTGATGCGCGGCTTCGTCGCCAATGCCATCAACCCGAAGGTGGCGCTGTTCTTCCTCGCCTTCCTGCCGCAGTTCGTCGACCCGTCCCGCGGCCACGCCGCGGCGCAGACGGCGCTGCTCGGCGCATTGTTCGCCGCGCAGACGGTGCTGATCTTCGGCGCCATCGGCTGGTATGCCGGCACGCTCGGCGGCTGGCTGCGCAACCGGCCCGCCGTCGGCCGCTGGCTCGACCGCGCCACCGGGGTGCTGTTCATCGGCCTCGGCATCCGCCTGGCGCTGGCCGGACGCAACTGAAGCCTGCGGCTGGGCGCGGAAAAGTCAGTCCGCGGACGACGGCGAGCAATTACTCCGGCAGCCCGTTGAGGAAGTAGAGCGACTTCAGCAGCGGGCCCGGCGCGCCGAGCACGCCCAGCCAGCGCTCGTAGATGGCGTAGATCTCCTCCGTTCGATACAGGCGCGCCAGCTCGCGGTTCACCGCCAGGCGGAAGGCCGAGTCGTTCCGCCGCAGCATCAGCGCGTAGGGCTCGTAGGAATACATTCCCTGCGACAGGCGCAGGCGCTGCTGGTTGCCCGAGCCGAGCACCAGCCCGACGAGGATCACGCGGTCGGAAGCATAGGCGTCGATCCTGCCATCCAGCACCGCCGCCAGTCCCTCGGCATGGTCCTTCAATTTCACCGTCTCCGCCTTGACCCTGGCGCGCGCCAGCGCATCGGCCAGGTTGCGTTCGGTGGTGGTGCCCGGCACGACGCCGACCTTGCGGCCGTTCATGTCGTCCAGGCTGTCGAGGCCGGAATCGATCTTCATCAGCAGGCTGCCGCCGTCGGCGAAAGTCAGCAGGCTGAACGATACCTGCTGCTGGCGCGACAGGGTGTTCGTCGTCGAGCCGCACTCCAGGTCGATTTCGCCGCGGTTGAGCTTGTCCACGCGATCGCCCGGCGTCACCAGCACCCACTTCACCTGCAGGTCGGCGAGGCCCAGCTCCCGTTTCACGCTCTCGGCCACGCGCTGGCACAGCTCGACCGAATAGCCGGCCGGCTGCCGGTTGTCGCCGATGTAGGAGAAGGGAATCGAGGCTTCGCGGTGCCCCAGGGCGATCGTTCCCGTCCGCTTGATCTTGTCGAGGGTGCCCGTCTGGGCCCAGGCGCCGGCGGCCAGCGCAAGCAGGGCGAGGGCGGAAAGAACGCGGCGCACGAAGGTCAGGGGGCGCATGGGGATCTCCTTGGCGGAAGTTGATGGGCGCGGGCAATGCCATTCGATTGTAGCGGCGGACGGGGTAGAATGCACCGGATCTTTTTTGCATGACAGGAGGTTGCCGGCAATGCCAGCCGAGGGCGCATGCCAGCTGTGCCGCGAAGCGGGCGGGGACATCCTCTGGCAGGATGAACTCTGCCGGCTGGTGCTCGTCGCGGACGCCGACTATCCCGGCTTTTGCCGTGTCGTCTGGAAGCGCCATGCGGCCGAAATGACCGACCTCGACGCCGCGCAGCGCCGCCACCTGATGTCGGTGGTGTTCGCCGCCGAGACCGCGCTGCGCGCCACCGCCCGGCCGGACAAGATCAACCTGGCCAGCCTGGGCAATCTGGTGCCGCACCTGCACTGGCACGTCGTCCCGCGCTGGCGCGACGACCGCCATTTCCCGAATCCGGTGTGGAGCGCGGCGACGCGCGAATCGAGGCCGCGCGCCGCAGCGAACCCCGAGGCCCTGCGCACGGCCTTCGTTCGCGCCATGGCGGAGGGGCAGGGAGGAGAATGACCGTCCCCGCATTCCATCTGCCCACGCTGGGCCCGGGCCAGCCGCCGGCCTTCGCCAACGCGCGCAGCTGCAGCGACTGGCTGGCGGCGCAGCCGCTGGCCAATCCGACCCAGGCGCAAGCCCTGCTGCTGCGCCAGATCAACCTCCTCAACCGCTTCGACATCGCGCCGGCCGAGCGGCTGAAGATCCTCGAGTTGCTGCGCGACCCGATCGCCTTCGCCCAGGCCGAATCGGCGCGCAAGTTCGCCGGCCGGCCGCTGCCGCTGGCGCCGCCCGAGCAGGCCGCCATGGATGCCAGCCGCACGCTCTGGCAGGCCTTGCAGACCGGTTACCTGCACTGCCTCGCCGCCTGCCTGGACAACCACGCCGAGCTGCGGCCGCACGCCGCGCTGATCGCCCAGCGCGCGATCGCCGCCCTGCGCGCCGAACTGATCGACATCTACCGCGCCCCCATCGATCCGCCCGCCTCGCTCTGGCAGACGCTGCATCGCGTCTTCGCGGCGGCGGAAAGCCTCGCCGCGCTGTCCCCTCCGGTCAACGATTCCCTGCAGGCCACGCATAGCGCCACCAGCGCCACCGCCGCCTACGCGCAGACCCTGCTGCTGCACCGCGCCCGCCCCTTCGAGCTGTCCGGCCGCCAGCTCGCGCAGGTCGAGCGCTGGCTGCACCGCTGGGGCGGCAAGGTGGCCGTGCTCAACGCGCCGCCCGTCGAGCCACGGGTGCCGCCGCTGCTCGTCGACCTGGCTTCGGACGCGCCCGAAGCCACGGACCGGGCGGGCGATGGCCAATTGCGCTGGCTCGACCTGTCCGAGCTGTCGCGCAGCGTGAAGCGCCGCATCGCCCACTTGCAGAAGGGCGATTCGCCGGCCTCGCTCGGCCTGGGCGAGGATTGCGTGCAGCCTGCCTGCGAAAACCTGCTGCGGCACGTCTACCAGCAATGGTTCAAGGGCGGCGCGCCGCGGCTGCATCCGCGCCACGCCGGCGGCGGCACCTGCCGGCTGGTCACCGGACACGATGCCATCCACTACTACCTGTCCGGAAAAATCTTCCGCCAGCCCGGCCAGGCCGATGCCGTGTCGAAGAACCAGGCCGACGAGATCGCCACCTTCGGCCGCGTCGCCACGCGCCACGAGGACGACTACAGCCGCATCCAGGGCTTCATGGTCGAGCAATGGAAGATGCTCGACGAATCCGCCACCGGCTTTCGCCTCGTGCGCGCGCTCTCCCAGCCGGGCGGCCGCATCGGCGGGGGCCAGATGGTGGCCGTCATGCCGGACGGCAGCCGCGGCTACCTGCTCGCCGTGGCGCGCTGGTCGCGCCTGTGCGGCGGCGCGGAACTCCAGGCCGGCATCCAGATCATGCCGGGCAGCCCGATCACCCTCGCCCTGCGCGGCACCGGCCTCTCCGCCGTCAACGAGAAATACCGGCCGGGTTTCAGGCTGCCCGCCGTGCCCGCCCTGAAATATCCCGAATCGGTGATCGTGCCGGCCGGGTGGTTCCGCCCCGGCCGCATCATCGAGCTCTACGAACAGGGCTCGCGGCAGGTCCGCCTCACCCAGCAGCTCGACCGGGGCAGCGATTTCGAGCGCTGCGCATTCGACCGCCTATGAACACGAACCATCGCACGCTGCCCATCGACACGGCGGACGCGCGCGCCTGCACGGCGCTGATTGCCGGCTTGCCGCTCACCAACGCGCGCGAGGCGCACCAGACCCTGATCAGGCTGCTGACCGGCCTCGCCCACCGGCCGCCCCCGGCACCCGCCTATCTCGAGGTGCTCGAGGCGATGCGCGCGCCGCTGGCTTTCCTGCAGGACGAATTGGCCAGGACCTATGCCGCCAAGCCCCTGCCGCCGGCGCCGCTCGAGGCGGAAAACTTCCGGCAGGTTCTGGCCTTGTGGCAGGACATGGCACGCGCCTATGCCCAGGTGGCGCAGCTCGGCGCGGGCGACCGGCCGGTCCAGGACAGGCTGGCGCTGATCTGCCAGCGCTGCGTGCACTACGCCGGCCAGGCCGTCATCGAATACTTCCGCGCCCGCCGCGAACCCACGCCCGGCAGCTGGATCGACCTGCACGGCTACTACGCCACGGCGGAAGAATGGGGCATCGACAAGACGCAGGTGCCCGAACCCCTCGACGAAATGCGCAAAAGCCAGTCCGCCGCCGACGCCTATGCCGCCGTATTGCTCGTCGACCTGTCCAACCCCTTCAGCCGCGGCGCCCACGAACTGGCCTGGATCCGCCGCTGGGCACGGCGCTTCGCCCAGTTCAGCGCCATCAGCCCGCTCGGCGAACCGATCGAAACGCGCGCCTTCGGCATCGATCTCATGCTCGATGCGGGCACCCGCCCGCTCGAGCACCTGCCGCGCACGGAAAACGTGCGCCATTTCGACACCCGCCAGCTTGCGCCGACCCTCCAGGAACTGCTGGCGCGGCTCAAGGAAGGCGCGCGCCCCGCCGAGCTGGGCCTGGGGGAAGATTGCCCGGCGACGACGGCCAGCCGCCTGCTCCTGCAGCTCTACAAGCCCTGGTGCCTCAACGCCATCCCGCGCCGCTTTCAGCGCCGCGGCGCCCGCGGCCAGGCTCAGGTCTGCTTCGGCTTCGAGCCGATCCACTTCCACGTCACGGGCAGCGAGTTCCAGCAACCCGAGCACGTGCGGATGTATTCGCGCGGCGACATGGAGCGCATCTGGACCTTCCGCGACCAGATCGACCCGACCCGGCTGAACGTTCGCAGCAACCAGGTGCAGCTCGGCTACCCCCTCGAGCACTGGGCCGTGGTCGACCAGTCCGTCTCGGGGTTCCGCCTGCAGCGCGGCATCGCCGGCGCCCGCATCGAGAACGGCCAGCTGTTCTGCCTGAAGCCGCCCGACGGCGAGCATTTCCTGCTCGCCCAGGTCAGCTGGTCCCTGCTGCATAAGGACGAGCTGTTCATCGGCATCCATGTCCTCGCCGGCGTGCCGCAGGGCATCGCCGTGCGGCCGACCGGCCTCAAGGTTTCCCCCTCCGAGCGCTATGTGCGCGCCTTCCTGCTGCCGGCCGTGCCCGCCCTGAACGAGACGGTGTCGCTGGTCCTGCCACGCGGCATGCACCAGCCCGGGCGCGTCATCGAGGCCTACACCGACCGGCAGGCGTCGCTGCGCCTCGAAGAGCTGCTGAACCAGGGGCCCGACTTCGAGCGCACCACTTTCTCGAGGATCTAATCCGCTGCGGCAGCGCGGTTATTCCGCGCCGCATCTACGGTATGATTGCCATCTCACTTCACGCCTGGAGACTGTCATGGGCGGACTCGACAAAGAAACCCCGATCCCCACCGAAATCAAGCTGCACCAGAAGTCGCGCCTGATGGAAGTCGCCTTTTCCGACGGCAGCCGCTTCGAGCTGTCCTACGAGCTGCTGCGCGTCTACAGCCCGTCGGCCGAAGTGCGCGGCCACGGCCCCGGCCAGGAGACGCTGCAGATGGGCAAGCGCGACGTCGAGATCCAGCAGATCGAGCCGGTCGGCGCCTACGCCGTCAAGCCGGTGTTCTCCGACGGCCACGACAGCGGCCTGTATTCCTGGGACTACCTCTACTGGCTGGGCGCCAATCGCGACCGCCTCTGGCAGGAATACCTCGAGCGCATGCAGGCGGCCGGCGCCAGCCGCGATCCGGCCGACTATCCCTCGCTGCCGAAGCAGGGCGGCTGCGGCAGCGGCGGCTGCGGGCATCACTGAAAAGTCAGTCTCCGCGACACGGCGCTCCATGAGTAACGACACCACCCATTTCGGCTTCAGGCAGGTCGCCGAGGACGACAAGGCGAAGCACGTCGCCGGCGTCTTCGATTCGGTCGCCGACAAGTACGACCTGATGAACGACCTCATGTCGCTCGGCCTGCACCGCCTGTGGAAGGCCTTCGCCATCGAGGTCTCCGGCGTGCGCGCGGGCGACCGCGTGCTCGACGTCGCCGGCGGCACGGCCGACCTCTCGCTGGCCTTCGCCAAGCGGGTGGCCCAGGGTGGCAACAGCAGCGGCCAGGTCTGGCTCACCGACATCAACAACGCCATGCTGACGCGCGGCCGCGACCGCCTCATCGACCACGGCCACATGATGCCGGCGGCGCAGTGCGACGGCGAGAAGCTGCCCTTTCCCTCGGATTATTTCGACTGCGTCACCTGCGCCTTCGGCCTGCGCAACATGACACGCAAGGAGCAGGCGCTGGCCGAGATGGCGCGCGTGCTGCGCCCCGGCGGCCGCCTGCTGGTCCTCGAATTCTCCAAGGTCTGGCAGCCGCTGGCGCCGGCCTACGATTTTTATTCCTTCAAGATCCTGCCCTGGCTCGGATCGAAGGTCGCCAACGACCCGGACAGCTACCAGTACCTGGCCGAGTCGATCCGCATGCACCCCGACCAGGAGACCCTGAAGGGCATGATGGAACAAGCCGGCCTCGGCAAGGTCGAATATTTCAACCTGGCGGCCGGGGTGGTCGCCCTGCACCGAGGTTACAAATTCTGAGAGGAGATGACATGAACAAATTCCTGATCGCCGTTTTCGCCGCCGTGTTCAGCCTGGGCTTCATCGTCGGCAACGCCGAGGCCAGGCGCATCGGCGGCGGCAAGAGCAGCGGCATGCAGCGCAACGTCACGCCGACCGCGCCTGCCGCGCCGACGCAGAACGTCGCGCCCGCCAAGCCGGCCCAGCCGGCCGCCGCGCCGCAGCCGGCCGGCAACCGCTGGCTCGGCCCCATCGCCGGGCTGGCCGCCGGCATCGGCCTGGCCGCGCTGCTCTCGCACTTCGGCCTCGGCGAGGGCTTCGCCTCGATCCTCATGATGCTGCTCATCGCCGCGGCGGTGTTCTTCGTCGTGCGCCTGCTGTTCCGCCGCAACGCACCGCAAAGTCAGCCGTTGCAGTACGCCGGTGCCGGCAACGCCTCCGCGCCGATGAAGTTCGAGGCGCCGGCCTCGGGTGGCGGCGCCGCTTCGGCCGCGAGCGGCAGCATCCCGGCCGGATTCGACGTCGACGGCTTCCTGCGCCAGGCCAAGCTCAACTTCGTGCGCCTGCAGGCCGCCAACGACGCCATGAACATCGAGGACATCCGCAACTTCACCACGCCTGAGATGTTCGCCGAGATCAAGCTGGAGATCGACGAGCGCGGCCGCGCGCCGCAGCAGACCGACGTCGTCACCCTCAACGCCGAGCTGCTCGACGTCGCCGAGGAAAACCGCCAGTACGTCGCCAGCGTGCGCTTCCACGGCGCCATCCGCGAAACCGAGGGCGCCGCGCCGGAAGCCTTCGACGAGGTCTGGCACCTGACCAAGCCGGTCGACGGCAGCCGCGGCTGGGCGGTGGCCGGCATCCAGCAGGTCAACTGAGGCGGATCAAAGCAATGCGGGGGCCTGCGGGCCCCCGCTTCGTTTCGGCCCCATGCTCGACCTCGCACTCATCCAGGCCTTCAACCACCTGCTTGCCGCCGCGCCCTGGGCGCGCGAGAAGCTCGCCCCCTTCGCCGGCAAGCGCGCCCGCCTGGTGCTGGGAGCGCTGCCGCTCGCGTTCCGCATCGCGCCGGACGGCAGCTTCGAGTCGCTCGGCGCGGGCGCGCCCGCCGTCGAAATCGTCCTGCCGGCGAGCGCGCCGCTGGCCCTGCTGCGAGGCCGCGCAGCCATGATGCGCGGCGCGCGCATCGGCGGCGCCGCCGATTTCGCCGAGGCGCTCGGCTTCGTCCTGCGCCATCTCGACTGGGATGTCGAAGAGGACCTGAGCCGCCTCGTCGGCGACATCGCCGCGCGCCGGATCGCCCGCACCGCCGCCGGCTTCGCCGCCGCCCAGGCCGAAGCCGGCCGCCGGCTGGCGGAAAACATCGCCGAGTATCTGCGCTACGAACAACCCGCCGGCGTCGGCAAGCCCGGCATGGCGGCCTTCGCTTCCGCCGTCGACGCCCTCGGGCGGGATGCCGACGCTCTCGAACGGCGCCTCGCCGCGCTGGCGCGGCCCGGCCCTGTGTGACTTTGGTTACAGAAACTCCCCATGCACGACATGGACAATGGGGCGCACCGTTTTTTTTGGGAGGAGACCATGAACAAAACCCTTCGCATCGCCCTGCCGCTGGCCTTCATGCTGGCCGGCCCCGCCTTCGCCGCCGATGAGGCCAAGCTGCTCGAGGAAGCCCGCGGCGTCGCCGGCAGCATTCCGCCCAAGCTGCTCGGCGTGCTGCAGGAAGAGATCCAGAAAGGCGGCCCCGAAGGCGCCATCGGCGTCTGCCGCGAGAAGGCGCCGGCCATGGCGAAGGCCGCCTCCGAGCAGACCGGCTGGGCCATCCGCCGCGTCAGCCTGAAAAACCGCAACCCGAAGGCCGTGCCGGATGCCTGGGAAGAGGCCGTGCTGAAGGAGTTCGACAAGCGCGCCGCCGGCGGCGAGAAGCCGACCTCGCTGGAGAAGGGCGAGATCGTCAGCGTCGATGGCAAGCAGGTGTACCGCTACATGAAGGCCCTGCCGACGCAGGATATCTGCCTGCAGTGCCACGGCACGCCGGACCGCGTCGGCCCGGCGGTGCAGGCCAAGCTGAAAGAGCTCTATCCGAACGACAAGGCGGTGGGCTACGGCCTGGCAGAAATCCGCGGCGCCATGACCATCCGCAAGCCGCTGTAAATCGGACCCGGCGGGAGGCGCCTCCCGCCGCTCAATATTTCCTTTCGAAATCGGCGAGAATCTCGCGCTGCTCGCCGGGCTGGAGCTCCACCGTCCAGTAATGCGGAAGGCCGGAGCCGTAGATCTCGATCTTGTGCTTGACGCCGGCCGAGAGGGGCAGCCGTGTCAGCGGCGGCGAGGTGCCGAGCTTCTTGCCGTCGACAACGATTTCCCCTTGCGGCACCACTTTCAGGATTACCGTGCCGTTGGGGACGGCAACGTTTTCCCTGGGCTTGTCAGGGATCGCCTTGTCGGCAACCGCCTTGCCGGCCGCTTCGTCCTTCGCCACCGGCTTGGCCGCGGGTTTGCGTTCAGGTTTCTTGCCCTGGGGTGCCGGCGTTTCCTTCGGCGCGGCGGACGGCCCGGGGATTTTTTCGGCAAGCGGCGCGGCAAGCGGGCGCGGGATGCCCGCTTCGGCCGCAGCTAGCGGCTTCTGCGCCGACGGATAAAAAACGATTCCGGCAAGCACCATTCCCGCCACCCCCGCACCCGCCAGAAAGAGGGGGAGTCTCGTCCGGGCTTTCGACGCCGCCGGCGGGCCGGCGTCGGCAGCGGCGATTTTCGCCGGCAACGGCGCCTCCCCGGTGAGTACCGCCCGGAACTGCGCCACGGACTGAGGCCGGTCCGCCTCGTCGGGGGACAGCGCCCAGTCGATGGCGCGCAGGAATCGCTCGCTATGGCGCCCCCGCGCCAGGGACAGTGCCGACGGCATGCTGTCGTGGCGTACCCGCGACGGCGCTTCAAGGGGCTTCCCTCCCGTGACGATCCAGTAGAGCACGCCGCCCAGCGCATACAGATCGGACCATGGGCCCTGAGCGCCGTGGGTGTGGTATTGCTCGAACGGCGCGTAACCCGGCGTAACGATGCTGGTCAGGCTGCGGCTGTTGCCGCTGCCGGCGTAGCGCGCGGCGCCGAAATCCAGCAGCACCAGGCTTCCATCCTCCTCGCGCACATAAATATTCGCCGGCTTGATGTCCCGGTGCAGCACGCGCGCCTTGTGCACCACCTCCAGTCCCTGCAGCAGGGGCAGGAACATCTGCTGCAACTGCTCCTCGTCGATCGGCCCGTTTTCCTTGATCCAGTCGCGCAACGGCTCGCCGCGCTCGTATTCCATCACCATGTAGGCGGTGTTGTTGGCCTCGAAGAAGCGCGTCACCCGCACTATGTTGGGATGGCGGAAGGTGGCCAGTACGCGCGCCTCGGCAAGAAAGCCGTCGAGGCCGATGCGATAGCCATGGGTATCCGATTCCGTCTTCGCGCACACGGTCTGCCCGGAAGCGCGCACCGCAAGGTCGTTCGGCAGGTATTCCTTGATGGCTACGGTGCGTTGCAGGGTGTTGTCGCGCGCTCGGTAGGTGATGCCGAAACCGCCGCTGCCGAGAACCGCCTCGAGGGTGTATTCCTGCAGGGTGTAGCCGATCGGCAGTGCGACGTGGTTGTGCGCGGCCGGCCGGCTCTGTTCCGTGGGTACGGCCCCGTGGTGGATCGGAGCATCGGGATCGACCCGTGTCGGCAGGGAATAAGTGCCGTCGATGCGTACGCTGGAAATGGTCGGCTCGCTGCCTGGATCGGAGTCCGGCGGCGTCACCGATTCGTCCTCGGCACCGCTCGACGAGCGGCCCATCAGGGATTCCCTGCGGATATTCTCATCCGGCACGTCCGACCTCCTGAGTGTCGGTTAAGCCCGTGCGAAGCGAGCCTGTCCTGCATTCGAGCCCCTCGCGGCAACAGAGGGGGAACTTACACTAAGCGCTCGAGCGGACCGTGTCAAGGTGCCGCGCCAGGACATCCCGCCCTTGCGCATCGAGGCGCAAGCCGCACTTCGTGCGCCGCCAGAGAATGTCCTCGGCGGTCTGCGCCCACTCGTGGGCGGCCAGGTAGTCGACCTCCGCCGCGTACAGGCCGCCGCCGAAATGCTCGCCGAGATCCTGTTCGGTCTGCGCCGGCCCGAGCACGCGCGCGGCCAGCGTGCCGTGGCGGCGCGCCAGCGCGTGCAGCAGTTCCGGCGGCAGCCGCGGATGGCGGCGCGCCAGTTCCAGCAGCAGTCCGTTCAAGCCGCCCGGGCCGAGCCCGCCGCCGGGCAGGTGCACCTGCGCGCTCCACGACGGGCGCAGGCTCGGCAGCCAGGGCCGCAATCTGTCGAGCACGCGCTCGGCGAGGCGGCGGTAGGTGGTCAGCTTGCCGCCGTAGATCGACAGCAGCGGCGCCTCGCCGGCATCGCCATCGAGCGCCAGGTGATACTCGCGGCTCACCGCCGTGGCGCTGCCTTTCCCGTCGTCGTACAGCGCGCGGATGCCGGCGAAGGACCACACCGCCTGTTCCGGCCGCGGCGGCGCCGCGAAGAAGCGGCCGACGACGCCGCAGAGATAATCGGCTTCCGCCGCGTCGATGCGCGGCGCGGCGTCCGGCGCCTCCAGCGGCAGCTCGGTGGTGCCGACCAGGCTGAAGTCTTCCTCGAAGGGAATCACGAAGACGATGCGGCCGTCGTCGTTCTGCAGCAGGTAGGCCTGGCCGCCGTCGTGGAGCCGCGGCAGCACCAGATGGCTGCCCTTCACCAGGCGCAGCGCCTGCGGCCCGTCGACGCCGGCCAGCGTCTTGCGCAACCGGGCCGTCCAGGGTCCGGCCGCGTTCACCAGGATGCGCGCCGACGCCTCCCGCTGCGTGCCGTCGGCCGCCTGCAGCACGGCGCGCCACGCCTTGCCGTCGCGCCGCGCGCCGACCAGCCGCGTGCGCGGCCGCACCTGCGCACCGAGCTGTGCCGCCGAGACGGCGTTGAGCAACGTCAGGCGCGCATCGTCGGTGGCGAGGTCGGAATAGGCGAAGCCGCGCGCGAACTCCGGCCGCAGCGGCAGGCCGAGCGGCGTGCCGCGCAGGTCCACCGCCTCCGACCGCTGCAGGCTGGCGCCGCGGGCAAGGCCATCGTAGAGGGCGAGGCCGAGGCGGATCATCCAGCGCGGGCGCGCCGCCTTCGCATGCGGGATGACGAAGCGCTGTTCGCGCGCGAGGTGCGGCGCGATCGAGAGCAGGATCTCGCGCTCGGCGAGCGATTCGCGCACCAGGCCGAACTCGAACCGCTCGAGGTAGCGCAGGCCGCCGTGGATCAGCTTGGTCGAGGCCGACGAGGTGGCGCCGCCGATGTCGCCCTGGTCGACCAGCAGCACCTTCAGGCCGCGGCCGGCGGCATCGCGCGCCAGGCCGGCGCCGTTGATGCCGGCGCCGGCGACGAGCAGGTCGAAAACGCTTTCCGCGTCGCCGCTCATGCCAGCGGAAAAGTCAGTCGCAGCGATACGCCGCTGCCGTCGGGCAGGTTGGCGGCCTCGATGCTGCCGCCGTGGAACTCGGCGATGAGGCGGGCGATGTAGAGGCCGAGGCCGAGGTGCGGCTCGCCGTCCGATCGCTCGCCGCGCGCCGAGATCATCGACTCGAACAGCCGTCCGCGCACTTCATCCGGAACGGGCGGCCCGCTGTTCGTCACCGAGAGCCGGGCGGCGTGCCCGGCCCGCGCCAGGGCGATGCGGATCGGCGTGCCGGGCCGGGCGAAGTCGACGGCGTTGGCCACCAGCTTGTCGAGCATCTGCGCGAAAAGGTCGGCCGAGCCGTCGACCTCGAACGCCTCGGCCGGCGCCGCCAGCTCGAAGCCGCGCTGCGGATAGGCGAGCCGGTAGCCGCTCACGCACTCCGCCAGCACGGCGGCGAGGTCGAAGCGGACGCGCGCTTCCTCGCGCAGGCTCTGCTCGAGGCGGGTGGCCTCGCTCATGCGCGTCAGGATTTTCGACAGCCTGGCGAGACCTTCCTCGGCGCGTTCCAGGTAGACCTGCCGCTGCGCCGGATCCTGCTCCAGCTTCAGGTTCTCCAGCGAAGAGCGCACCACCGCGATCGGCGTGCGCAGTTCGTGCGACAGCCGCCCGGCCAGGCTCTCCAGATAGCCGTGGTGCTGCGCCAGCTTCTCCAGCACGGCGGAGAAACTGCGCGACAGGTCGCCGATCTCGTCGCCGGCCCGCGAGCCGGCGGTGAGGCGCTTCAGCCGGCCGCGCGCGTCCACCGCGCTCTCCGCCTCGTCGCGCAGGCGGCGAATGCGGCCCGACAGGCGCGTGGCGAAGCCGAGCAGCACGGCGGCGGCCAGCGCGAACGCCGCGATGGTGGTGAGCAGCAGGCGCTCCAGCGCCTGGCTGCGCACCGAAAGGATGGAGTTCGTGGTTTCCTCGACGACGACGGCGCCGATGACGTCGTCGCGGCTCCAGATCGGATACGCCGCCGAGACGATGACGGCGCGGCCGTCGGCGCTGGCGCGCAGCCGGGTGGCCGGCGCGCCGAGCAGGGCGCGGGTAATCTCGCGGCCGCTGGCGAGCACATCGGGGTCGAGCGCCTCGTCGAAGTCTTCCGCCGGACGCGGCACGAGGCGGGCGAGCAGGTCGCGCCACGGTCGCGCGGCGCCGTCGCCGTTTTCCGGCGCCGCCGGCGACTTCAGGCTGCCGGCCAGCGCCAGCAGCTTCAGCTCGCGGTTCACCACCCAGATGCGCGCCGTCGAGCGCTCCAGGCCGCGCAGGATGGCGCCGATCTCCGCCACCGACTGCTGCGCCGACACGCCGGACTCGCGGCCGATCTCCTCCACCACCACCGGCTGGCCGGTTTTCTCGGCCTGCTCGGCCGCCTGCCGCAGGCTCTCCTCGGCGGCGCGACGCGCCTCGCCGCTTTGCGCCGGCTTCAGCCGCATCAGCTGCGGCCGCTCGTGCAGGGCGGTGGCCACCGCGCGCGCCGTGGCGAGCAGCGCCTGCTGCTGCGCTTCGAGCAGGAAGCGCTCCATCTCCTGCACGTAGCGCCAGCCGGCCCAGGGCAAGGCGAGCAGCGTCAGCGCGACGAGCGCCAGTTTCAGTCTGAGCGTGATGCGGAAGCTCATGCCTTCCAGCGGTAGCCCATGCCGTACACCGTGTCGATGGCATCGAACTTCGGATCGACGGCCTGGAACTTGCGGCGGATGCGCTTGACGTGGGAAGTGATGGTGCCCTCGTCCACCACCAGCCTGGCGTCGTGCATGAGCTGGTCGCGGTCCTTCACGTGGCCGGGAAACTTGGCCAGGGTGTGCACCATCCAGAACTCGGTCAAAGTCAGTTCCACCGGCACGGCGTTCCAGCTGGCGGCGAGGCGCTTGGCGTCGAGCCTCAACGGGCCGCGCTCGAGCACTTCCTCCGCCGCCGCCGGCTCGCCCAGCACGTCGACGCGGCGGAACAGCGCGGCGATGCGCGCCAGCAGATGCGGCAGGCTGATGTCCTTGGTCAGGTAGTCATCGGCGCCGAGGCGCAGCCCCGAGACGATGTCGAAGTCCGAGTCGCGCGCCGAGAGGAAGATGATCGGCAGGCGCGGGCTCAGCGCGCGCAATTCGCGGCACAGCTCGAAGCCGCCCTCCGGCTCGTCGCCCAGCCCGATGTCGATCACCGCCAGGTCCGGCAGCCGCGTGCGGAAGGCCGCCAGCGCCTCCGGTCGGCCGGCGTAGGCGGCGACCTCGTAGCCCTGGCGCGCCAGCGCCTCCGCGTAGTTGGCGCGGATGGCGGCTTCGTTCTCGACGATGGCGATGCGTTTCGGCATGCGCGGACTATACCGAAATCCGCCCGGCATGGAACGCCGGAACGGCCATTGCCATTTTTTTGCCACAATTCATCGCCGCCCTGCCCGTTTCCCTCCCCGCCGGCATCCGATTCCTCCGCTTGAATGAGCATCGAACGGATGTCCGTTCGCAACGGGAAGGAGAACAACAATGAACACCCTCACGGCAGTCATCAGCGGCCGCAGGAAGCTGATGCTCGTCGAACTCGTCGCCAAGGTCGTGCTGGCCTTCGCCATCGGCCTGGCGACTTCCATCGCCCTGGCCGGCATCGTCCTGCTGCTGGCCCACGACGCGCAGGCGGCGGAACTCGTACCGATGAAGCCGAAAGAGGTGCAGCAGGGCACGCTGCTGCTGAAGTCCGAGGGCGCCACCCTCGCCGTGCCGGCGGTGGCAACGGAGGCCGAGATCCGGGTTTCCGGCATCGTCGCCCGCGCCGTCGTCAGGCAGACCTACCGCAACCCCTACGACACCTGGTTCGAGGGCCTCTACGTCTTCCCCCTGCCGGAAAACGCCGCGGTGGATCACCTGCGCATGAAGGTCGGCGACCGCATCATCGAGGGCGACATCCAGGAGCGCCAGGCCGCGCGCGCCCAGTACGAGCAGGCCAAGTCCTCCGGCCGGCGCGCCGCGCTGGTCGAGCAGGAGCGGCCGAACATCTTCACCACCAGCGTGGCCAACATCCCGCCGCGCGGCGAGATCGTCGTCGAGATCGAGTACCAGCAGACGTTGCGCTATGACTCGGGCAGCTTCAGCCTGCGCTTCCCGATGGTGGTCGGCCCGCGCTACATCCCCGGCGCGCCCGCCGAAGGCCAGGGTGCCGGCACGGGCTGGGCGCAGAACACCGATCAGGTGCCGGACGCCGCGCGCATCACGCCGCCGGTGCTCGACCCGGCGAAGCATGCGCCGACGAACCCGGTGCGCCTGAAGGTCGTGCTCGACGCCGGCGTGCCGCTCGCCCGCGTCGACAGCCCCTACCACGCCATCGTGCAGCGCGAGACGGAAGGCGGCGGCCGGGTCATCGAACTGGCCGAAGGCAGCGTGCCGGCCAACCAGGATTTCGAACTCACGTGGACGCCGGCGGCCAGCCATGCCCCGCAGGCGGCGCTGTTCACCGAGCAGCTGGGTGACAAGCGCTACGCCCTGCTCATGGTCATGCCGCCGGCGAAGGAGGTCGCCGCCGCCCGCCTGCCGCGCGAAGTGGTCTTCGTCATCGACACCTCCGGCTCCATGTCGGGCAGCTCCATCGCCCAGGCGCGCGAGGCCCTCGAGCTCGCCATCGCGCGCCTGTCCGAGCGGGACAGCTTCAACGTCATCGAATTCAACTCCTATGCGAAAGCCCTTTACGACGACGCCCGCCCGGCGACCGCCGCCAACCGCGACAACGCCGTGCGCTGGGTGCGCCGGCTGCAGGCGCAGGGCGGCACCGAGATGGCGCTGGCGCTGAACCTCGCCCTGAACGGACGCGAGAACCCCGGCCGCGTGCGCCAGGTGATCTTCCTCACCGACGGCGCCGTCGGCAACGAGGACGGCCTGTTCAAGCTGATCAAGGACAAGCTCGGCGACTCGCGTCTCTTCACCGTCGGCATCGGCTCGGCGCCCAACAGCCACTTCATGGGCAAGGCCGCGCAGACCGGCCGCGGCACCTTCACCTACATCGGCAGGATCGAGGAAGTGAAGGAGAAGATGGGTCAGCTCTTCGCCAAGATCGAGTCCCCGGTGCTGAAGGGTGTCGACATCGCCTGGTCCGGCAGCGTCGAAGCCTGGCCGAAACGCATGCCGGACCTCTATCTGGGCGAGCCCATCGTCGTCTCCGCCGCGCTCGACAAGGCGGAAGGCGAGATCAAGCTCTCCGGCCTGCGCGGCGACACGCCGTGGCACGCCACCCTCCCCTTGGCCTCCGCGCGCACGGGCAAGGGCATGGGCGTGCTGTGGGCGCGCGAGAAGATCGCCTCGCTGATCGACAGCCAGCGCGACGGCGCCAAGGAGGAAGCGGTGCGCGACGCAGTGGTGGAAGTCGCCCTCGCCCACCACCTCGTCAGCAAGTACACCAGCCTCGTCGCGGTGGACAAGACGCCGGTGCGGCCGAAGGCGGACGAGCTCCAGTCCGGCGCGATCCCGACCAACCTGCCGGAAGGCTGGGAGTACGGCAAGGTCTTCGGCGAGCTGCCGCAGGGCGCCACCGATTCGCTGTGGAACCTGCTGGCGGGATTTCTCACCCTGCTGCTGGCGATCGGGCTCTATGTCACCGCGCGGCGTCAGCCGCTTGCGCCGAGGAGGGCCTGAGATGAAAGCCATGACCTTCAGCCGCCCCGCCTCGCGCGAAGACTGGCCCCTCGGCGTCGAGTGCGCCTGGCCGGCGGCGGTGCATGCCGCGCCCGCCCGCGCCGTCGCGCGCAGCAAGATGCGGCGCTGGCAGCTCTGGCTCGCCGCCGCCGCGTTCGCCTTCAGCTTCTGGCAACTCGGACAGGGCGCTTACATCCAGGCCAAGGCCTGGCTCGCGCAGCTGCTCATCAAGCAGGCCTGGGCGCGCACGCTGGAGGGCGAGCAACACGCCAGGCCCTGGCCCTGGGCCGACACCTGGCCGGTGGCGCGCCTGGTCGTTCCCGGCCGCGAGATCGAGCGCTACGTCCTCGCCGGCGCCAACGGCCGGACGATCGCCTTCGGCCCCGGCCACGTCTTCGGCACGCCGCTGCCGGGCGAGACCGGCAACAGCGTCATCGGTGCCCACCGCGACACCCATTTCGCCTTCCTGCGCGAATTGCAGCCGGGCGAGGAGATCGTGGTTGAAAGCGCTCCAGCGCTTCGGTGGAGGCTAATGCCTGCGGAGCAGGCGTTACGCCGGAACCAAAAGTCAGCCTCTGTGACACGGCGCTACCGCGTCGCCGGCGCCGAGATCGTCGACAAGTCCGAGACCCGCGTGCTGGCGCAGCGCCTCGGCGAGTCGCGCCTGACGATGATCACCTGCTACCCCTTCGACGCCCTGCGTGCCGGCGGCCCGCTGCGCTACGTCGTCACCGCCAAAGCCATCTGAAAGGAGCCATGACATGAAAGCCCAATTTATGAAATCGTCGAGCGCCCTCTGTTTCTCCGTCGCCCTCGCCAACACGCGCGCCTTCGACGACAACGCCGGCTATCCGCGGCCGATCCTGGTGCCGCGGGTGGACAAGCTGGTCGTCGACAAGGCGCGCCGCCGCCTGACGCTGATGGGCCACAGCCGCGTCGTGCGCAGCTACCGCGTCTCGCTCGGGGCGAAAAGCAGCGCGCCGGCCGGCCGCTACGTCGTCGTCGGGCGCAACCCGAAGAGCCCCAACCACCTGGCGCTGCGGCTCGCCCGCCAGTCGCCCTCGGCGGCCGAACACGCCGGCGGCAGCCTGCAGCTGCATGGCACACCCGACTGGCTCGGTCCGCTCGCCGTCGCCCTCGCCGGCAGCGACTGGACCACCGGCGGCATCGGCCTCGCCAACGCCGACATCGAGGAGGTCTGGAACCTCGCCCAGGACGGTACGCCGGTCGTGATACGGCCCTGATTCCCCTCTGACAACCGCTGCGGGATGGCCCCTTCTCCCTGTAAAATACGGGGATGAAGCAAATCGCCATCTACGATTCCACCCTGCGGGACGGCGCCCAAGCACAGGGCATCTCGTATTCGGTGGAGGACAAGCTGAAGATCGTCGAGCGCCTCGATGCGCTCGGCGTGCGCTACATCGAGGCCGGCAACCCCGGCTCCAACCCGAAGGACCTCGAATTCTTCGAGCGCGTGCGCGGCATGAAGCTGAAGCATGCCAAGCTCATCGCCTTCGGCGCCACGCGCAAGATCGGCATCAAGGCCGAGGACGACGGCAACGTGCGCTCGATCCTCGCCGCCGGCACCGACGCCGTGGCCATCTTCGGCAAGAGCTGGGACTACCAGGTCACCGAGATCCTGCGCACCAAGCTCGACGAGAATCTGCGCATGATCGGCGACACCCTCCGCCACCTCAAGCAACAGGGCAAGGAAGTGGTGTACGACGCCGAGCACTTCTTCGACGGCTGGAAGGCCAACCCCGACTACGCGCTCGCCACGCTGAAGGCGGCGGCGGAGGCCGGCGCCGACTTTCTCGTGCTGTGCGACACCAACGGCGGCAGCTTCCCCGATTTCGTTCACGAGGTCACCCGGCAGGTCGCCGCGCAGTTCACGACGCCGCTCGGCATCCACTGCCACAACGACTGCGAAATGGCGGTGGCCAACTCGGTGGCGGCGGTGCAGGCCGGCGCGCGGCAGGTGCAGGGCACCATCAACGGCATCGGCGAGCGCTGCGGCAACGCCAACCTGTGCGCGATCATCCCGAATCTGCAGCTGAAGCTCGGCTTCGCGTGCGTCCCGCCGGAGAACATGGCCAGCCTCGCCACGGTGGCGCGCGCGGTCTCCGAGATCGCCAACATGCCGCTCAACGAGAAGGCCGCCTACGTCGGCGCCGACGCCTTCGCCCACAAGGGCGGCATGCACGTCGACGCCGTGGTGAAGAACCCGGTCTCCTACGAGCACATCGACCCCGAGCTCGTCGGCAACAGCCGCCGCACCCTGATGTCGGAAGTCGCCGGCCGCAGCACGCTGCTCGCCCGCATCCGGGCCGTCGATCCCGCGATCGGCAAGGACTCGCCCGAGACGAAGAAGATCATCGAGCGCCTGAAGCAGCTCGAGCACGAGGGCTACCACTTCGAGGCCGCCGAGCAGTCCTTCGAGCTGGTGGTGCGCAAGATGCTCGGCAAATACACGCCCTTCTTCGAGCTGGTCGAGTTCAAGGTGATGGTGAACGAGCCCTCGGCGGACAATCTGAACTCCTCGGCGATGATCAAGATCCGCGTCGGCGACGACACCGAGATCACCGCCGCCGAGGGCGACGGCCCGGTGAACGCCCTCGACAAGGCCGTGCGCAAGGCGCTCGAGCGCTTCTACCCGGCGATCGGCGAGATCCGCCTCACCGACTACAAGGTGCGCGTGCTCGATTCCAAGGAGGCCTCGGCCGCCAAGGTGCGCGTGCTCATCGAATCGACCGACCAGCGCGAGCACTGGACCACCATCGGGGTGTCGACCGACATCATCGACGCCTCCTGGCACGCGCTGGTGGATTCCATCGAGTACAAGCTGGTGCGGGAGCAGGAGGCCGGCCGCGATTAATTTGATTTGTACCCTTGCGTATACAATAGTAATATACGCTAATGATTGATCTTTCCCGGATCACCGGCTTCGATTGGGATGCCGGCAATGCACGCAAGAACGAGAAGCATGGCGTGTCGATGGCGGAGGCCGAGCAGGTCTTCTTCAACATGCCCTTGCTGCTCCTGGTGGACGAGAAGCACAGCCAGCGGGAGGCCAGGCACCACGCCCTGGGCCAGACGGACGCCGGGCGCCTGCTGCACTTGAGCTTCACCCTGCGCAAGGCCGGCAGCCTGATTCGCGTGATTTCGGCCCGGGACATGCATCGGAAGGAGCGAACGATTTATGAGCAAACCGACTAAAGCCATTCCACGATTCAAGAACGAAGCCGAGGAGCGCGCCTTCTGGGAAAGCCAGGACTCGACCGCTTACGTCGACTGGTCGAAGGCAAAGCGCGCGGTGCTGCCGAACCTGAAGCCGACCACCAAGACGATTTCCCTGCGCCTGCCACAGCACCTGCTGGATTCCATCAAGGCCGCCGCCAACGCGCGCGATGTTCCCTATCAGTCGCTGATCAAGGTCTGGCTGCAGGAAAAGCTGCACGGATAGCCGCAGGAAGCGTATCGACGCGGCTGACGACACACCGCACCCATTTTTTTACCTCAACGGGGTTCCAATAGCCCCTCTCAACGCAGCAAGGAGCCGACATGGCTGGCAAGACGCTTTACGACAAACTCTGGGAATCGCACGTCGTCCGCGAGGAATCCGACGGCACGTGCCTGCTCTACATCGACCGCCACCTCATGCACGAGGTGACCAGCCCGCAGGCCTTCGAGGGCCTGCGCCTGGCCGGCCGCAAGGCGTGGCGCAAGGAAAGCGTGGTCGCCAACCCCGACCACAACACGCCGACCGACCACTGGGACGAAGGCATCAAGGACCCGATCTCGCGCCTGCAGGTGGAGACGCTCGACGCCAACATCCGCGATTTCGGCGCGCTGGTGTACTTCCCCTTCAAGCACGCCAACCAGGGCATCATCCACGTCATCGGCCCGGAGAACGGCACCACCCTGCCCGGCATGACCGTGGTGTGCGGCGACAGCCACACCTCCACCCACGGCGCCTTCGGCGCGCTGGCCTTCGGCGTCGGCACCTCCGAAGTCGAGCACGTGCTCGCCACGCAGACGCTGGTCGGCAAGCGCTCGAAGCGCATGCTCATCCGGGTCGACGGAAAAGTCAGTCCCGGCGTGACGGCGAAGGACATCGCGCTGGCCATCATCGGCAGGATCGGCACCGCCGGCGGCACCGGCTACGCCGTCGAGTTCGGCGGATCGGCCATCCGCGACCTCTCCATGGAAGGCCGCATGACCCTCTGCAACATGGCCATCGAAGGCGGCGCCCGCGCCGGCCTCGTCGCCCCCGACGAGAAGACCTTCGAATACCTCAAGGGCCGCCAGTTCGCGCCGAAGCCCGGCGACTGGGAAAAAGCCGTCGCCTACTGGAAGACCCTGCAGTCCGACGCCAATGCCAAATTCGACGCGGTGGTCGAGCTCGACGCCGCCGCCATCGAGCCGCAGGTCACCTGGGGCACCTCGCCCGAGCAGGTGCTGCCGGTCGGCGGCCGCGTGCCCAACCCGGCGAAGGAGAAGGATGCGCAGAAGCGCGCCGGCATCGAGCGCGCGCTCGCCTACATGGGCCTGAAGGCCGACACGCCGATCCAGGACATAAAAATCGACAAGGTCTTCATCGGCTCGTGCACCAACTCGCGCATCGAAGACCTGCGCGCCGCCGCCAAGATCACCAAGGGCAGGAAGAAGGCCGCGAGCGTCAAGCAGGTGCTGGTGGTGCCGGGCTCCGGCCAGGTCAAGCGCCAGGCCGAGGCCGAGGGCCTCGACAAGATCTTCATCGACGCCGGCTTCGAATGGCGCGAGCCGGGCTGCTCGATGTGCCTGGCCATGAACGCCGACCGCCTCGCCCCGGGCGAGCGCTGCGCCTCCACCTCCAACCGCAACTTCGAAGGGCGCCAGGGCGCCGGCGGGCGCACCCACCTCGTCAGCCCCGAGATGGCCGCCGCCGCCGCCATCGCCGGCCACTTCGTCGACATCCGTAAGCAATAAGGAACGAACATGAAAGCCTTCAAATCCCTCGACGGCCTGGTCTGCCCGCTCGACCGCGCCAACGTCGACACCGACGCCATCATCCCGAAGCAGTTCCTCAAGTCGATCAAGCGCTCGGGCTTCGGCCCCTACCTCTTCGACGAGTGGCGCTATGCCGACGTCGGCGAGCCCGACATGGACTGCAGCAAGCGCCCGCTGAAGAAGGACTTCGTCCTCAACCAGCCGCGCTACAAGGGCGCGCAGATCCTCCTCGCCCGCGACAACTTCGGCTGCGGCTCCAGCCGCGAGCACGCGCCCTGGGCCATCGAGGACTACGGCTTCCGCGTCGTCATCGCGCCGTCCTTCGCCGACATCTTCTTCGGCAACTGCTACAAGAACGGCGTGCTGCCGATCGTCGCATCAGGCGCCATCGTCGACCAGCTGTTCCGCGAGTGCGCCGCGCAGAAGGGCTACCGCCTGCGCGTCGACCTCGAGACGCAGACCGTGCGCAACCCCGCCGGCGAATGGTTCCAGTTCGACATCACGCCGCACCGCAAGCACTGCATGCTCAACGGCCTCGACGAGATCGGCCTGACGCTGCAGCACGCCGACGAGATCAAGGCCTTCGAATCGAAGCACAAGGCCGCGCAGCCCTGGCTGTTCGCGTAATTCCCGCCTGAAACGTCCGCGGCCGCCCGGCCGCGGGCGCCCGACGCAAAAGTCAGTCTCCGCAACACGGCGGCATAGACTCATCTGGCGAGCCTATGCCTGCAGGACAATGGTGACAGCCTTGTATTGTGGTGTCACTATTGGTACCATCCTCGATGACGGCCATCCCGAAAATCCTCGGCCGGATGCGGCGCGAACCGGTCAATGTCCGGTTCAGCGACCTCAGGAAAGTGTGCGAGGCCCATTTCGGGAAGCCGCGCCAAACCGGCAGCAGCCATCTGGTCTTCAAGACGCCCTGGGTCGGCGATCCGCGGATCAACATCCAGGATCAGCAGGGCAAGGCCAAGGCGTATCAGGTCAGGCAGGTGCTGCTGGCGATCGACAAGCTGGAGGCCATGCGCCATGAGCGCTGATCACTACACCTATCGCGTCACCTGGTCCGCCGAGGACGGCGAGCACGTCGGCCTGTGCGCCGAGTTCCCGTCGCTGTCCTGGCTGGCAAAAACACCCGAAGCCGCCCTGAAGGGCATCCGCCAGATCGTCGCCGAAGCGGTGGCCGACATGCAGGCCTCCGGCGAAACCGTTCCCGTGCCGCTGGCGGAGAAGCACTACAGCGGCGAGTTCCGCGTGCGCATTCCGCCGGAAGTCCATCGCTCGCTCGCCATCCAGGCCGCCGAGCAGGGCGTCAGCCTGAACCGGCTCGCCAGCGCGAAGCTGGCGGCCTAAGCCTTATTAGAATGCAAAGCATACAAATGGGCGACAAACCCATCAGGACAAAAAGCGAATACGAGGCAGCGCTCGCTGAAATCGAAAGCTTGATGACGGAGCAGCGCAACACTCCCGGTGGCAATCGGCTGGACAGCCTGGCAAAACTGGTGGAAGCCTACGAGAAAGACGAGCTCAGCTCGGTAGCTACCAAGTCCGAGCTGGCGCGGTTGAAGGCCGCAGCAAGGTCGACCAACATCAAAGGCCACGCCGACAAGCGGCGCGGCTCCTGATCCACAGCCCCTATCCGAACACCCGCGTTAGCGCCTCGTAGTCCGACAGCTCCCAACACCCGATCACGAACGCACGAACGCCAGCAGCGGCCCGTAATCCTTGCCGTCGGCAGCGCGCAAGGCTGCGAGATAGCGCTGCCGCACTTCGCCGTCAGCAACCAGGTTCCCCGCACCCCAGGAGAAACGCGCCGCGCCGTGCTGCACCAGCAGCAAATCCGCCATGGTCCGCGACAGCCGGCCATTGCCGTTCGCGAAGGGATGGATCGCCACCAGCCGGTGACTGAACCGCGCCGCGATTTCGTCGAGCGGGTAGCTCTCGCATTCAAGCTGCGTCTTCACGTCCTCGCATAGATCATGCAAGGCCGGCTGGATGCGCAGCGGGTCCACGCCGATGTTCTTCTCGGTGGTGCGGAATTTTCCCGCCCAGCGCCAAGTGGTGCCGAACATGCGCTTGTGCAAGGCGCAGATGAACTCGTTGCCGAGCAGATTCTTGTGTCGCCGCCCGAAAGCCCAGCGCTCCCCCTCGATGATGTTCACCATCTCCCACTCGTTCAACTGGCCGTGGTTGGCGATGTGCGAGGGAATCAGCCCGGCCGCCTCGTCGGGGTCGAGCGGCGTGGCGCCGGGCGGATAGTCGAGATTCATTGCCATAGCTTGCGCGCGCTTCCCCTCAGCAAGGATTCAGTCAGCAACTTGCGCTGGCGCTCGCGTTCCTTTGCCGACACGCCTTGCGCCTCCAGCTTCATGGAATGGTCCGTCGGTTGCAGCATGGCCTCGGCGAGCGCGTCGGCGCGGCGCTCGCGCAGATCGTCGAGCGTGCCGTGCTCCGGCACCAGCGCATAGACCATGCGACAACCCATCGCCCGCGCCAGGCGATCCAGGCTGTCGAGCGTGATGCGGCGATCGGCCTCGGCCCGCTCGAAATCCTGCACCGATTGCCGGCTGATGCCGGCGCGCGCACCCAGTTGCGCTTGCGTCATGCCCAGCGCTTCACGGATCGCGCGCACCCATCCACCCCGCGGCGGCATGGCTGCCCCCGGGCTCGGGTAAGCCTGCAGCGCATCGGAAAGCTGCATTCGCTTGAGTTTCTTATTTGAATCAATCATCAGACGCTCCTTGGGCAGGCTATAACCTGCCTATGAGAGGTTATTGTGCCGGCTATAACTGGCTAATGTCAAGAATAATGCTGGCTATAACCGGCATATAACCCCCCTACCCGAACACCCGCGCCAGCGCCTCGTAGTCCGACAGCTCGTTGTACAGATCAAGTCAGCCCAGATTGGCTATCCGCCGCAGCCGCGCAGCAACTTCCGTCACGCGCTCCGGCAGGGTGGCGTCCTGGGGCAGCAAGCCCGGCAGATGGTTCATGAAGTTCGGCATCGCCAGCAGTGCGGCGCACTTGCCGGCCAAGTGGCTTCTCAGTTCCCCATCAACGCGCGCGATCTCATCCGACAGCTCCGGACGTCCGTCAATGACATTGATGATGTCTTCGAGATCGTGGCTGCCGAGAAGGTCTTCGGCACCGCGGTCGACGAACGCCTCGAACTTGGTGGCGACGAAGAGCGGTGCGGCGATCAGCCGTATGGTCAAGCCGCTGGGCAGCGCCCGATTCTCTGCCGTCGTCATCGCCAGCGGATACCAGCGATTGGAAAATCCGAGAATGCCGGGCGCGGTGGGCATCAGGTCGACTTCGATTTCCCGATAGCGCCAGCGGCAGATCGGCGCATCCGCACCCATGTCGCGCGCGAAGCCCTTCGCGGCGAATTTCTTCTCCATCCGGTGATAGTCCTGCAGCGTGGCAACTTCCACCACCAGGTCCACGTCGTAGGTCACCCGCGCCGACGCCGCAGCCGGATCGCTCATCAGCAAGCCCACCGCGCAACCGCCGACGAAAACCAGATCCTCGCGCAGCGCGCCGAGCACATGCGCGATCAACTCGACCTTGGCGAGGTTCGGGTCCTGCGGATTCACTTGAAATACGCTTCCAGCAGATCGCGCGCGGCATTGCGCTCGCGTGCCTGGCCGAAGCGGATCGCATCGAACAGCGCAAGCAGCGCATAGAGCTTTTCGTCGCGCAGCGCCGCATCGGGTACAGAAGGGTACAGAGGCGCGAGGCCGACGCCGCGCGCCGTGCCCTTGGCGCTCGGCCAAACCGGCACCGGATCGGATGAAGGTGCAATCACTTCATTCAGCGGCGGCGCGGCATAGCCGGTCGGGACACCGCGCGTCAGCGATCCCCATACTGCCGGAAACGCATACTTGGCGCCGCTCAGCAGGAATTCCTTGAGCGGTGCCTTCAGGATCACCGGGCGGCGCTCCTGGAAAATCAGCAGCCGCGCAGCCACCGCACGCTTCAGCGCACCATGCACCGCCGAGACGGCCAACCCCGTTTGCGCCGCCAAGTCGAGATAGGTGACCGCCCCTTCGCCGCGACTGAGCAGGGCCAGCAGGACAAACAGATCCTGCGGCTTGAGAACCAGTTGCCGGTTGCTGATCTTGGCCATTTTCTTATTTCACGAAATGAGAAAATACAACAATAACCATAATAAATAAACAGGTTACTGTCAATATTCTCAATTCGCGAATAGCGAATACGGGATAACCCCCTACCCGAACACCCGCGCCAGCGCCTCGTAGTCCGACAGCTCGTTGTACACCTGCGCCGAGAGGCGCGCCCAGAGGCGACCGGCTGCGGGGAGGATCGGCACCTCGATGCGGTGCTCGTCGAGCAGCCGCCGGCGCCAGCGGCGCGCGGCTTCCTCGCTGCCGGCCTCGTCGACGGGCAGCGGCAGCGACACCAGCGGCGCGCCCGAGCGGTGGCGCAGGCGATGCATCGCCGCCCCTGGCCAAGGCGCGAAAGCGCCGCTGTCGACCAGCCTCCGGCGCAGCGCGGAGAACGCCGCCCAGTCCGCCACGGCGACGCCGAAATCGACGTCCCGCGTTTCGCGGCCCGGTTCGATGCCGTAGCCGTGCCTCAGCCACAGATCCCGCGCCGCCGCGCCGATCAGCAGGCAATCGGTTTCCGCGACATCGCCCGCCTCGCGCAGCGCGCGCACCACCTCGGCCGGCGGCCGCAGCTCAGGCCTTTCCGAGAAATCCGGCAAGGTATTCGTCATGGATCATCCGTGCCGTCTCGATGCAGCGGCCGTCACCGGTCGCCAGCAGATCGGCGTAAATCAGCAGGGGCGGCACCAGGCCCGGCAGCCGCGCATCGCCGGGAAAATCCCAGAACTGCCGGCGCACCTCGACCACCGCCTTGCGTCCCGGCTCGGTCTCCTTGGCAAAACGCAGTTGTGCCGCCAGCTTTCCGGGCAGCTTCTTCGCATACAGCGTCAGCTCGCCCGGGCGCAGATAGCCGGTGGCGATCGCCGCGGCCGGCTCGCCGCCCCACAGCGCGCCATGCTGGGCCAGCGGCCAGTTTTCCCAGCCGTCGAACGTCTCGACGTTGAAGCGGCCGATCAGCATGCGCGGCCGCAACAGGCGGGCATAAGCCTCCGTCCATTGCGCCAGCAGTCTGTGGGCATCGACCAGCTTGCGCGTGCCGCGCTTGCCTTGCACATCGCGGACGAAGCCCAGCCGCTGCAGATCGGCCATCACCCAGCCCACCGTGCCATGCGCCACGCCCGCCCGCCGCGCCAATTCGCGATAAGGCAGCTCGTGCGCGGCGGGATCGGCCAGCAGGGCGAACAGCACCTGCAGGCCGCCGGGCTGAAATGCGCGCCCGATCTCGGGGGCGAACGGCTTCTCCGCGGGACGTTGTCCCTTCACCCACACCAACAGGGGCGGCTGGTTGAGCCAGGCGTTGCCCGCCGCGTCGAGAAACTCCACCCCGGCTTCGCGCAGGCGCTCGGCCATGGGCGGCGTCACGTAATCCGTCACCAGCAAGGCCGGCGGCTTCAGCTGCGCCAGTTGATGCAGCGCCGCGCCGAGCGTGGCCGGCGTCAGCGCCCGCTTCGTCTCGACGGTATAGGCGATCCGCTGCCCGCCATGCCGGATCTCGATCCTGGCATCCTCGCGCAGGACCTGCCGCCGGCGCTCGCGTGCAATCGCCTTGGCATCGAGGCCAAGGTCCCGCGCCGCCAGGAGCGCGTTGTCGATCAATGCGAGTTCGCGTTTGTCCATTTACCTGCAATATCCATTAATGATGGACAGTTGTCAATAATGGACAATCAGGCCCGGCAGAAAAGTCAGTCCCCGCGACACGGCGATGTCGGGTTTGCCGGTTGCCAAACAAACAAGCATTTTGTTCAGCAACCGGCATGTGGTGACAAAAGGCACACAACAGCGTAGTTTTGAAACAGGATGAACGCGATGTCGAAGATTGACGCCTGCGAAGCGGAAGTGCTCGAAGCCTTCGAGAAGGGCAAGCTCAAGTCCGTGGCCACGAAAGCCGAACTGGCCCGGCTCAAGGCCGCGGCGCGAGCCACCGCCATCAAGGATCGCCGGGTGAACATCCGGCTGTCCTCCATCGACCTCAACGACATCCAGGTCAAGGCGATGGAAGAAGGGATTCCCTACCAGACCCTCATCGCCAGCGTGCTGCACAAGTACGTCACCGGCCGCCTGGCCGAGAAACCCGCACGCCCGGCCGCCGTCGCCAAAGGCCGCGCCGACAAGCGGCGCGGCTGATTCCCGGCGGAAAGTCAGTCTCCGCAACACGGCGGCCGCAGCCCTTGCCATAGCCCCGTATTGGGACTATGATGCCGTTCATGCGTGTCATAGCCCTGCGCACGATCAAGCAGTTCATCGGGAAGCACGACGATGCGCGCGAGCCGGCGCTGGCGTGGTACCGGCAGGTGCTCGGGGCGGACTGGGCATCGCCGGCCGACGTGAAGCGCGAGATCGGCAGCGCCAGCATCCTGAAGGACGGCCGCGCGGTGTTCAACATCGGCGGCAACAAGTACCGGATCGTGGTCTGGATCAACTACCCCTACCGGGTCGTTTACGTCAGGTTCATCGGCACGCATCGGCAGTACGACGCAATCGACGCGCAGACGATATAGGCAAGCGAGGCATTCGAATGGACATCAAACCGATCAGGACCAAACGCGACTACGAAGCGGCGCTCGGGGAAATCGAGCGTCTGATGACGGCGAAGCGCAACACGCCCGAGGGCGACCGGCTGGACGTTCTGGTCACCCTGGTCGAAGCCTACGAAGCCAGGCATTTCCCGCTCGACCTGCCCGATCCGGTGGAAGCCATCAAGTTCGTCATGGAGCAGCGCAACCTCGCCGTCAAGGACCTGGTACCTTACATCGGCCGGCCGAACCGGGTGTACGAAGTGCTCAACCACAAGCGCCCGCTGACCCTGGCCATGGCCTGGAAGCTGCACAAGGGACTGGGCATCCCGGCGGAATCCTTGATCAAACAGGCGGCGTAGAACAGCCCGGCTGATTCGCCTCTATGCCAGTTCCCATAATCGATCTCTTTGCCGGACCGGGAGGTCTCGGGGAAGGATTTGTCTCTCTGAAGGGTCATAGGAAACAGCCATTCTTCGAGATCGGTCTTTCCATCGAAAAGGACACTGTTGCACATCGAACGTTGACACTCAGAGCAGTCTTCAGGCGTCTGCGAGGCACCAAGGACGTCAAGCACTACTACAGCTACATACGGGGCGAGATCGACGAGGCCACTTTCCTCGGAATCGCTGCCATAGCCAAGGCTTTTAAGCATGCTGCCACCGAGGCGAGGTGCTTGGAGCTGGGAAAGTCCGATGAAGCCAGCATCGACAGGGAAATCCGTGCAGCACTGAAGGGACAGGAAACGTGGGTGCTGATCGGTGGCCCTCCCTGCCAAGCATATTCCTTGGCAGGGCGCTCCAGGCGAGCCAACGACAAGGACTTTCACAAGGACGTAAAGCACTTTCTCTACAGGGAGTACCTAAGGATCATCCAGGTACACAAGCCCACTATCTTTGTGATGGAGAACGTCAAGGGATTGCTCTCCTCGAAGCACTCTGGCAACCCGATGTTCGAGAAGATCATTGCGGATCTATCGGCACCTACCGAGGGGCTCGAGTATGAAATTCGCTCTTTCACCAAGAGGGGAAGCAGTGGTTCGCTGGAGCCCACCGACTACATCATCCATTCCGAACGCTATGGGATACCACAGAGCAGGCATCGAGTAATCCTGCTTGGAGTGAGGAAGGGTTTGGGCATGCCACAACATCAGTTGCTGACGCCAGTATCCAGGCCCGTTTCTGTCAGGCAGGCTATTGACGATCTCCCTCGAATCCGCAGCCGACTGTCGAGAGGCGACTCATTGGAAACCTGGCGAAAGGCTGTTCAGGCTGCCCCCTCTTACGTCAGAGGATGGCGGACAGAAAACGAGTCCACCACAATGATTAAGATAATGCGTGCCTTTGCCGCTGCAGCAAAAAGTACCTCGACCGGAGGAGCCTTCATTTCACGGGACCACAGAAGGCCGAAAAAACCAACGGAACTTCAGCGATGGCTACATGACCGAAGCTTGGGCGGGGTCTGCCAGCATGAGGCGCGCGCGCACATGGCATCAGACCTCGCCCGCTATCTTTTCTCGGCAAGCTTTGCTCATCTGTGGGGGTATCCCCCTCGGCTGGATGTATTCCCTCACAAACTGCTTCCCGATCACATCAACGTGCACGTTGAACAAGAATCCGAAACCATCCCGTTCAATGATCGCTTTCGGGTGCAATGCAGGAACGAACCAGCCACGACGGTGGTTGCACACATTGCCAAGGACGGCCACTACTACATCCATTACGATCCCTCCCAGTGCAGGAGTCTCACGGTCAGAGAGGCTGCACGACTCCAGACATTTCCCGACAACTATTTCTTCGCAGGCAACCGCACGGAACAGTACACCCAGGTTGGCAATGCCGTACCTCCACTGCTTGCCCACAAGCTGGCCGGGATCGTGCGCAGCCTCCTGAATGAGATGCACAGGAGGAAGCGGAGGCATACGAGCGGTTCTGTACAGACAGGGCTGGCGGGGAACGTGTGGCGGAACCTGCCGGATGAGGTCCAAGTTTCGTTGCTTGCCGAAGCGGATCAGCCAGTGACCTGACCAATCACCAAAATATCCTCATTGCCATGCAGCCACTTCTCAGCCGTTTGCGCAGTATCCTCGACCGAATGCTTCAGCGCGCATTCCCAGATGACTGCCACGCGCCAGCCAAGAGAGTGGAGCATCTCCACATGGCGCCTGTCGCGATCGACATTCCCCTGAAATTTCTGCCTCCAGAACTCCTCGTTGGTCCTAGGAGTAGTTGTGTAGCGACAGCCTTCATGGCGGTGCCAGAAGCAACCGTGGACGAACACCACCGCCCTGTACTTCGGGAACACAAGGTCGGGAGAGCCGGGCAACTTGCGCACATGAAGTCGATATCGAAACCCTCTGGTGAAAAGAAGGGAGCGAAGCGTTCGTTCCGGCCAAGTGTGCTTTCCGCGAATGCTCGACATCATGCGGCTGCGCTGCGGTGTAGTCTGGACGCGCATTGTCTCTTAGTGGTATTCCACCTGAATGTCTGCGGAAAACAGCGGCTCCGTGCGTCTGACAAGCAATCCGGACGAATGAAGACAGTGCACGAGGCAACGTTCGGAAGCTTAACATGCTGCTGATTCACGAGAAATCACGAGGGGGAGATTGATGGCTCGCGAACACAAGCATCCACCGAGCGCCGCCTGCCTATCAGCATCGATGAGGGATCTCGGGTACTCGCTCGAGACGGCTATCGCCGATCTGATCGACAACAGCATTTCCGCCGGTGCAGACACCATTGACACCATCTGTGACGTATCTGGTGAGCATCCCGTGGTAGTCATTCTCGACAATGGCAAAGGAATGACAGAGGTCGAGTTGCTGGCTGCAATGCGTCATGGAACCGGAAATCCACGACAGTATCGTTCGCCGCAGGATCTTGGGCGCTTTGGACTTGGCCTGAAGACAGCCTCGTTTTCCCAGTGCCGTTCGCTAACAGTCGTGAGCACAAGAGACGGGGCCATCTGCGGGGCCGAATGGGACCTGGACCGCATCGATGCCGTCGACGACTGGATACTTTCCATATTGGACGAAGAGGACATCCATTGTTTACCTTATGTCGAACGACTCGGCAGCCAAGGCACAGCCATCATCTGGAGGAAGCTCGACCGATTGATGGAAGATGAGGCGGGGAATCATAGGGACGAGATTGTCAACGAAAAGCTGGAAGCTGTGGGAAGACATCTGTCCCTTGTCTTCCATCGATTCCTCTCTGGTGAGGTCAAGGGACATCCCAGGATATCGCTAACCATCAACGGCCACCCGATCACGGCATTCGACCCCTTCTGCCGAAAGAACCCTGCCACTCAGGTGCTTCCGGAGGAGATCGTCCGCATCGGCGAGGCCGAGGTGCGCCTGCAGCCTTATGTACTGCCACACCACAGTCGCCTTTCCGCATCAGAGTACGACTACTATCAGGATCGCAGCGATTTCATCTCCAATCAGGGGAGCTACGTCTATCGAAACGGGCGCCTGATGGCCTGGGGCGACTGGTTCAGACTGGTGCCGAAAGGTGAGGCCACCAAGCTGGCGAGGGTTCAGATCGACTTTCCCAACAGTCTGGACGAAGCCTGGACCATTGACATCAAGAAATCACGTGCTCGCCCACCACATGCGGTGCGAGAGCGCTTGCGTCAGATCATTGCCAGGATCACTGGGCGAAGCGTGACGGTACATCGTGGGCGTGGGCAGAGACTGTTCCAGGAAATCCAGGCTCCTTTCTGGGAGCGCTATGCCGATCACGACGGTATCCGTTTCGCGATCAACGGACAGCACCCGCTAATCGCATCGCTGGGCACAAGACTCTCGCTCGAGAATAATGACCTACTTCGTGTCCTGCTCGATTCGATATCCGCTTCCCTGCCGGTGGAGATGATCTATTCCGATTACTCGACCCATCCACGCGAGATCAACCAGAAGGCGGTGGATGATAACCAAGCTCTGGAGCGCCTGAAGAGCCTCAAGCAGGTGCTCTATGGGGATGGGCCAGGCGATCCGGATGCCTTTCTCCAGATCGTGCGCTCGACACATCTTTTCGATGGCCAGATTGGGTTGGCCGAAAAATTCATCAGCGAGAATTTTTCATGAGCGTGACGATCATCACAGAAGAACGAAACATCGCCAATGCGCTCATATCAGGTTTGGCCAATATGCCCCAAACGCCAACGCGAGCGCAGGTAGAGGAGAAAGCGCGACAGATAGCTGCGATTTTTGGCTATACGGGTGACCTCCGCAATATCGTCACCGAGGCGATGGTATCGGTAGACACGCGCATGGGAGCTGGCGTTTCGCTGGTTGATGTCACTGCAAAGCATGATGATCAGTGGGTCCACAAGCGCGAAAGCATCAATTGGGCCTATGCAAAATCCTATGAGGAATTTCTTCGCAATGAAGGCTGGCCTCCGCAGATGGTCCAGTCGCTGAGCGACGTGACGACCCGCATTCTCGGCCATCTACAAGATCCCCTGAGCGAGGGCACAACCTGGTGCCGCCGTGGCCTCGTCATTGGCCATGTGCAATCGGGCAAGACGGCCAACTACACGGGCCTGATAGCGCGCGCTGCTGATGCCGGCTACAAGTTCATCATCGTCATCGCCGGCATACACAACAATCTGCGCAAGCAGACGCAGCAACGCATCGATGAAGCCTTCATCGGTCGATCAAGCGATCCCGAGGACCGACGAAATATCGGCGTAGGCCTCGCGCCAGGATATCCTCATCCGGCGACGCTCACCAACGTCAACGAGGATTTCAACAAGAACACGGCTGCCAAGAGCGGTTGGAAGCTCAATGACTTCAGCAAACCGATTATTCTGGTCATCAAGAAGAACGTCACGACGCTCACAGCACTGCACAAATGGCTAAAGGAGCTGAACGCCGAGGGAGACGGCCGGATATCCGATGTGCCGATGCTACTGATCGACGACGAGGCCGACAACGCTTCCATTAACACGAACAAGGAGGATCTGGATCCGACCCGGACGAATGCAATGATCCGTCGCATCCTGGGGCTGTTCGCGAAATCGTGTTATGTCGGCTACACGGCGACCCCGTTCGCCAACATCTTCATCAACCCAGACGCCTATGACGCTGATGTGCGTGAAGAGCTGTTCCCACGCGACTTCATCTATTGTCTAGATGCACCAACGACATATTTTGGTGCCGAGAAAGTATTCCTCGACGAGGAGACCAGTCAATCTATCGTGAGGTCGATCGACGACTGCGAAGACATCATCCCCTACACACACAAACGCGACGATCCTGTCCAAGAGTTGCCACCCAGCCTCTATCGCGCGCTCGACGAGTTCATTGTCGCCCGTGCCATCCGAAACCTGCGTGGGCAGACCGGGAGACATTGCTCAATGATGGTCAATGTGTCGCGGTTTGTACCAGTGCAGAAGGCCGTGCGTGACTTCCTGAGTCTCAGAAAGAAAAGGATCAAGGAAGCTGTCCAGGCCAACTACGCGATGCCAGAAGACGTTTCCTCAAGAAACACATACATGCAGGATTTGAAGCAGGCCTTCGATGACGAGTATGCTGCTGCCGGCTTCTCTTGGCCGGAGGTGAAGACAGTCCTCAATGGAGTTTTCGAGCACCTTCACCTCTATGTCATCAACAGCAAGAGTGATGAGGTGCTCGACTACCCCCGGTACGAGAAGGAAAGAGTCGGACTGACCGCGATCGCAGTCGGTGGCCTGAGTCTTTCACGTGGCCTGACCATCGAGGGGCTGACTGTCAGCTATATGTACCGCAACACGAGGATGTACGACACCCTCATGCAGATGGGTCGCTGGTTCGGCTACCGCCCTGGCTTTGAGGATCTCTGTCGCGTCTATCTCTCACGCGATTCGATCAACTGGTATTCCCACATTGCACAGGCCACAGACGAGCTCACGCAGCAGGTCAAACGTATGAGGCGTGACGGACTAAGCCCGCGTCAATTCGGACTCTATGTCATGGCCCATCAGGACAGTCTTCTGATCACGGCCGCGAACAAGATGCGGAGTGGCGAGAAGGTGAAATTCCGTCAGAATTACAGCGGTCGTATGCTGGAGAGTTACATCGTATCGACCGATAGCGGCGCAAACACTAGCAATTTTGCTCTGGTTGAGAAATTTTGGCGTGAAGGCTTTGGTGGTCTCCCGCCCGCCAACACCACCAAAGGGATCTTTTTCAAAGATGTGCCGGTCGAGAAGATCGAGGATTTTCTGATCGCCTTTCAGGCGCACAGTCAGTTCGCCGACCGAAAGGCCGACATCATTGCCTATCTGCGCACACTCGCTGAGCAACATCCCGCTGGTGATGTGCTTCTCATATCACCGCAGGGCGACGAAAGCGGCCTCTTCAGGTTGAATGGCCAGTCGCGCGTGGTTGCCGACCTTCAGGGCACTGCATGGCGATTGAACAAGGATCGTGTTGCATCACGCGGTGACGAGAAGCTGGGCCTTTCGCCAGAGCAACAGGCAGCGGCAAAGGCATTGGCCGCTTCCGGAGACAATCCGGTCGCTCCTTCGGACACGCATTACCGCGAGATCCGAAACAAACCACTGCTGATGATTCACAGCCTAGACCCGCATGGAGATCCCCGTGTCAAAGGGCCAATCTCTGCGTTCGGTGTCAGCTTTCCCCCCGGCCACTATGGCACCGAGATCGAAGTCGTTGCGAACCGAGTCTGGCTCGAAAGGATGCAGGGTGCTCCGGACGACCCCGATGACGAGGAGGATTACGATGCCTGATTCTTCGCCGTGGGATGACATTGCCGTTCCTAGCTCCGACTTCAATGTCCGTCAGATTGCGGGGAAGACGGCCGTTCCCTGCTTCTGGGGACGCGATGCCGGGGGCGCCTGCCTGTTCATCGTGGAGCTTCAGGGCGACCACGCAGCCCAGTACCGAAAGAATGCGATCACGGTAAACGGCATCGACATTGATCTTCGTGCCGGCGATCAGGGACAGCAGCGCTTGGTCCTAGCTCTTGAAAGACAGGTCGATCGCGACCTCTTCGAGGGACTCTGCCGTACGCTTGCATCCTCGCTCGAGCACGCCGCCGACTCGGCTAGTTCGCTCGCAGTTTCGCTGGCACATGTCCGTCGATGGAAGACCTTCCTGGCCGGACGCAGTCAGCATCTGTCGGCCGAGGAAGTCCGTGGCCTCTTCGCCGAGATTACCTTTCTGCTGGAGCTGCTCGACCGGCAGATGCCGAGCACTGCCGCTGTTGAAGCCTGGCTCGGCCCGGACAGATCACATCAGGATTTCATCTTTGGCGACACAGCCGTCGAGATCAAGTCGCTCTCGGGCGCGGAGCGGAACACCGTCCGCATTTCATCGGAAGATCAGCTCGAATCACTGAACGATGCACTGTTTCTGCGCATATATCGGCTGAGCAGTCTGGCCGATGCGGCAGGTATCTGTTCGCTCAATGAGATCGTCGCCACAGTTCAGGCGCGACTTGGTGAGGCGGATGCCGTCGAGGCCTTTGACCGAAAGCTGGTCGCAAACGGCTACGCGCCGCTCCCCGACTACGATCAGCCGCGCTTTGTCGTCAGCGAAGTGCGCAGCTATCGTGTCAGAGAGGGATTCCCGCGCCTCATGCGGTCGCAACTTCCGGCAGGAATAGCGAGCGTGGCTTACGACATCAAGCTTGAAGCCATTGCATCTTATGAATGCGATGCTGCTGCCGTCTTCGGGGGGGGATGATGGGGCAGACCATCGAGGAGTTCTTCCACGACTTCCGCCAGGAACTACTGGCGGGAGCCGAGGCCAATGGCAGCTTTCAGCTTTCCGAGTTCATGGAGGCCGTCGCGAACGAACTTGTCGAGACGGGCTTCTCGGAAGGGTTCGAGCTCTGCCACTTCCGGGCTCAGCGCGGCATGCGCGTGGATGGATACTGGTTCAATGACGAGGGAGTCCTGGATCTTTTCATAGCGGACTTTGATTCCCGCAGCGAACTGGCATCTCTGACCAAGACGGAAGTGGAAGCGGCATTCAGACGCCCCGTCAACTTCTTCGAGGCGAGCATCAACAAGGGCCTGGCCGGTGAACTGGAAATCACATCGCCAGAGTACGGCCTTGCCAGACAAATTTCCGATCGCAGGGACGCCATTCGTCAGCTCAACCTAGTTCTCATCTCCGAGCGGACTCTCAGCGAGCGAATTCAGGGGTTCCCCGATACGGTAGTGGCAGGAATTCCAGCCACTTACCAGATCTGGGACATCTCGCGGCTTCATCGTCAGCGGAGTTCCCGCAGCCACAAGGAGCCGCTCGACTTGGACTTCGAGCAGATGTTCGGCAAGGGTATTGCCTGCCTTCCCGCGCACCTTGGGACGGATGCCTACCAGTCCTATCTCATGGTAATGCCCGCTGAAGTGCTGGCAATCCTGTACGAGAAGTTCGGGGCTCGTCTGCTCGAACAGAACGTTCGAACATTCCTGCAGGCTCGCGGCAATGTGAATCAGGGAATAAGGGCAACAATCCTGAACGAGCCGGGGATGTTCTTTGCCTACAACAACGGAATCACTGCCACTGCACAGAGTGTCGAAACCGGGGTGACGGATTCCGGCCTTGCGATCACGAAGGTTGTTGATCTCCAGATCGTCAACGGCGGCCAGACCACCGCGTCACTGTTCCATACACGGAAGCGGGACAAGGCAGATCTTTCGCAGATATTTGTCCAGTTGAAGCTGTCCGTCATCGACAGCCAGCAGAGTGAAACGGTCGTCCCAAGGATATCGGAGTATGCGAATACCCAAAATCGGGTGAATGCCGCCGACTTCTTCTCAAACCATCCGTTCCATGTGCGGATGGAAGGGTTCTCCCGGCGCATCTGGGCGCCGGTGCAAAGGGGAGCCCAGCGTGAGACGCGGTGGTTCTATGAGCGGGCACGCGGTCAGTATGCCGATGCACAGTCCAAACTTACGCCTGCCGAACAGCGTCGCTTCAAGGCTGAGCACCCCAAGCCGCAGATGTTCACGAAGACAGACCTTGCGAAGTTTGAAAATGTCTGGGATGACCACCCTAGGTGGGTGAACCTCGGCTCCCAGAAGAATTTCGCGCGGTACGCCGCACGCATCGGCGCCGAATGGGAGAAATCATCAGATGCATTCAACGAATTCTATTTCAAAAGGGCTGTCGCCCGCGGGCTGATCTTCCGCGCAACGGAACGCATCGTTTCTGCTCAGCCCTGGTACAACGGCGGATACCGCGCCAACATCGTAGCCTACACACTGGCGGTAATTGGCGACATCATTAAGCGTAGGAAGGAAAGCATCGACTTTCTGGGTATCTGGAATGCCCAGAAGATCGATCCTGTGCTCGAAAGCACCATCGCTGTCGTGTCTGGGGAGGTAAACGATGACATCATCAAACCGCCGCATGGCATCTCGAACATTTCCGAATGGTGCAAAAAGGAGGCGTGCTGGACGAGGCTACAGGCTCGGACAGAAGCCATTGCCAATCTCCTCCCACCGGAGTTTTTTGAGCGACTTGTTTCGCTCGACGATCAGACTGCGACCGCGCGAACCGCGAAACAGACACAGAGGATCGACAACGGCATCGAGGCACAGAAAAGGGTGCTGGCTGTCCCTGCTACGGAATGGGCTCGCCTTCATCAGTCTCTGCTCGCAAAGGACCTGCTCACGCCCAAGGAAATTGGTGTTCTCAAGGTAGCCATGCAGATTCCTGTCAAACTTCCGACCGAGAAACAGAGTCTGGTGCTGCTGGATATTCTCGACAAGGGACGGATGGAGGGCGTGATCGCCGACGAATACTGACGTCAGGATTGATGAATTACAGATATTTCTTGAAGCGCTCCTTTCCGTACGACCAAAACAAAAAAGGCAGCCGAAGCTGCCTTTTCTTTTTTGCTGTTGCCTACGCTCAGTGCCGCGGCTTGCGCAGTTTCTGGATGGCGGCGAGCTGGGCGATGGCTTCGGCCAGTTCGGCCTGGGCCTTGGCGTACTCGAGTTGCGAGGTCTTGTTCTGCAGGGCTTCCTCTGCCTTCTTCTTGGCGTCGAGGGCCTTGGCTTCGTCGAGGTCCTTGCCGCGGATGGCAGTGTCGGCCAGCACGGTGACGAGGTTGGGCTGCACTTCGAGCATGCCGCCGGCGACGAAGACGAGCTCTTCGTGGCCGTCCTGCGTCTTGACGCGGACGACGCCCGGCTTGATGCGGGTGAGCAGCGGCGTGTGGCCGGGCATGATGCCCAGCTCGCCGGCTTCGCCCGGGAGAACGACGAACTCCGCCAGACCCGAGAAGATCGATTCTTCCGCGCTGACGATGTCGACGTGTACGGTCATTGCCATGGTTACCTTTCCCTATTTCCCTCTTTCCCTCTCCCCGGCCCTCTCCCGCTTGCGGGAGAGGGAGGGAAGTCCGTTATTGCAGGGTCTTGGCCTTCTCGAAGGCTTCGTCGATGGTGCCGATCATGTAGAAGGCCTGCTCGGGCAGGGCGTCGCACTCGCCATTCACGATCATCTTGAAGCCGCGGATGGTTTCCTTCAGCGGCACGTACTTGCCGGCGGAACCGGTGAACACTTCCGCGACGAAGAAGGGCTGCGAGAGGAAGCGCTGGATCTTGCGGGCGCGGCCGACGACGAGCTTGTCTTCCGGGGCCAGTTCGTCCATGCCGAGGATGGCGATGATGTCGCGCAGTTCCTTGTAGCGCTGCAGGGTGGCCTGCACGGCGCGGGTCGTGGAGTAGTGCTCCTCGCCGACGACGTTGGGGTCGATCTGGCGGCTGGTGGAATCCAGCGGATCCACGGCGGGGTAGATGCCCAGCGCGGCGATGTCTCGCGAGAGCACGACGGTGGCGTCGAGGTGGCCGAAGGTGGTGGCAGGGCTCGGGTCGGTCAAGTCGTCGGCAGGCACGTACACGGCCTGGATCGAGGTGATCGAGCCGGTCTTGGTGGAGGTGATGCGCTCCTGCAGGCGGCCCATTTCCTCGGCCAGCGTCGGCTGGTAGCCCACGGCGGAGGGCATGCGGCCCAGCAGCGCGGACACTTCGGTGCCGGCCAGGGTGAAGCGGTAGATGTTGTCGACGAACAGCAGCACGTCGCGGCCTTCGTCGCGGAAGTGCTCGGCCATGGTGAGGCCGGTCAGCGCGACGCGCAGGCGGTTGCCGGGGGGCTCGTTCATCTGGCCGTACACCAGGGCGACCTTGTCGAGAACGTTGGACTCCTTCATCTCGTGGTAGAAGTCGCTGCCCTCGCGGGTGCGCTCGCCCACGCCGGTGAACACGGAGTAGCCGGAGTGCTCGATGGCGATGTTGCGGATGAGCTCCATCATGTTCACCGTCTTGCCGACGCCGGCGCCGCCGAACAGGCCGACCTTGCCGCCCTTGGCGAACGGGCAGATGAGGTCGATAACCTTGATGCCGGTCTCGAGCAGTTCCTGGCTGGGGGCCAGGTCGTCGAAGGCGGGGGCCTTCTGGTGGATGGAGCGGCGGTCTTCGGTGCCGACCGGGCCGGCCTCGTCGATGGGCGCGCCGAGCACGTCCATGATGCGGCCCAGGGTGGCCTTGCCGCAGGGCACCATGATGGGCTTGCCGGTGTTGCTGACCACCAGGCCGCGGCGCAGGCCCTCGGAGGAGCCCAGCGCGATGGTGCGCACGACGCCGTCGCCGAGCTGCTGCTGCACTTCCAGCGTCAGATCGGAGCCATCCAGCTTCAGGGCGTCATAGACTTTCGGCATCTCTTCGCGCTTGAACTGGACGTCCACCACGGCGCCGATGCACTGTACGATCGTTCCTTGACTCATCGTATTTCCCCAATAAACAAATTCGTTAGACGGCCGCAGCGCCGCCGACAATCTCAGAAATTTCCTTGGTGATCGCGGCCTGGCGGGTCTTGTTGTAGATCAGCTGCAGTTCGTTGATCACGTTGCCGGCGTTGTCGGAGGCCGCCTTCATGGCGACCATCCGCGCGCTCTGCTCGGAGGCCATGTTCTCGGCCACCGACTGGTACACCAATGCCTCGACGTAGCGCACCAGCAGCTCGTCGATGACGGCGCGGGCGTCCGGCTCGTAGATGTAGTCCCAGCCGTGCTCGGTCTGGCGCAGCTGTTCGCCCGAGAGCGGCAGCAGCTGTTCCAGCACCGGCTCCTGCTTCATGGTGTTCAGGAAGCGGGTGTAGGCGATGTACACGGCGTCGAGCTCGCCGGCCTGGAAGGCGTCGAGCATGACCTTCACCGGGCCGATCATCTTCTCGAGGTGCGGCGTGTCGCCGAGGTGGGTGACGTTGGACACCACCTTGGCGCCGAGGCGCTGCATAAAGCCGAGGCCCTTCGAGCCGATGGCGGTGACGCGGATGTCGGTGACACCCTTGCCTTCCCATTCCTTCAAGCTGTTGAGGGCGACGCGCAGCACGTTGGTGTTGAGGCCGCCGCACAGTCCCTTGTCGGTCGTGATGACGACGAGGCCGACGCGCTTCACTTCACCCGCTTTCTTGAGGAAGGGGTGCTTGTACTCGGAGTTGGCGTGGGACAGGTTGGCGGCCAGCCGGCGGATCTTCTCGCCATAGGGACGGGCGGCCTTCATGCGCTCCTGTGCCTTGCGCATCTTCGAGGCCGCGACCATCTCCATGGCCTTGGTGATCTTGCGCGTGTTTTGCACGCTCTTGATCTTGGTGCGTATTTCCTTGCCGCTTGGCATGGTTGGCTCCGGCTAAAGGTTACGCCCAGGACTTCTTGAACTCTTGGACGGCGGCATCGAGGGCCTTCTCCGCATCGGCGTCGAGGTCCTTGGTGCTTTCGATCTTGTTCATGAGGTCGGCGAACTTCGTCCGCATGAACTGGTGCAGCGCGGCTTCGCAGGCGAGGGCGCGCTTCACCTCGACGTCGTCGAAGTAGCCCTTGTTGATGGTGAACAAGGTCACGGCCATCTCGGCGACCTGCATCGGCGAGTACTGGGCCTGCTTCATGAGTTCCGTCACCAGGCGGCCGCGCTCGAGCTGCTTGCGGGTGGCTTCGTCCAGGTCGGAGGCGAACTGGGCGAAGGCCGCGAGTTCGCGGTACTGGGCGAGGGCCAGACGCACACCGCCGCCGAGCTTCTTGATGACCTTGGTCTGGGCGGCGCCGCCGACGCGGGACACCGAGATGCCGGCGTTGATGGCGGGACGGATGCCGGCGTTGAAGAGGTCGGTCTCCAGGAAGATCTGGCCGTCGGTGATCGAGATCACGTTGGTCGGCACGAAGGCGGTCACGTCGCCGGCCTGCGTCTCGATGACGGGGAGCGCGGTGAGCGAACCGGTCTTGCCCTTGACCTGGCCTTTGGTGTACTTCTCGACGTAGGCCTCGGAGACGCGGGCGGCGCGCTCGAGCAGGCGCGAGTGCAGGTAGAACACGTCGCCGGGGTAGGCTTCGCGGCCGGGCGGACGGCGCAGCAGCAGCGAGATCTGGCGGTAGGCCCAGGCCTGCTTGGTCAAGTCGTCATAAATGATCAGGGCGTCCTGGCCGTTGTCGCGGAAGTATTCGCCCATGGTGCAGCCGGAGTACGGGGCGATGTACTGCATCGCGGCGGACTCGGAGGCGGTGGCGACGACGACGATGGTGTAGGCCATCGCGCCGGTCTCTTCCAGCTTGCGGATCACGTTCTTCACCGTCGAGGCCTTCTGGCCGATGGCGACGTAGACGCAGAACAGGTCTTTGCCCTTCTGGTTGATGATGGTGTCGATGGCCACCGCAGTCTTGCCGGTCTGGCGGTCGCCGATGATCAGCTCGCGCTGGCCGCGGCCGATCGGCACCATGGAGTCGACCGACTTGAGGCCGGTCTGCACCGGCTGCGACACCGATTTGCGCCAGATCACGCCCGGGGCGATCTTCTCGATCGGCTCGGAGAGCTTGGCGGTGATCGGGCCCTTGCCGTCGATGGGCTGGCCCAGCGCGTTCACGACGCGGCCGACCATCTCGGGGCCGACCGGCACTTCGAGGATGCGGCCCGTGCACTTGACGGTGTCGCCTTCGGTGATGTGCTCGTATTCGCCGAGGATGATCGCGCCGACGGAGTCGCGCTCGAGGTTCATGGCGAGGCCGAAGGTGTTGCCGGGGAATTCCAGCATTTCGCCCTGCATGACGTCGGCCAGGCCGTGCACGCGGCAGATGCCGTCGGTCACGGAGACGACGGTGCCTTCTGTGCGGGCGGTGGCAGCGAGCTGCAGATTCTGGATCTTGCTCTTGATCAGGTCGCTGATTTCAGAGGGATTGAGTTGCATTTGATGACTCCTGGTGTCTTAGCTCTGTAGCGCCGTGGCCATGGAAGCGAGCTTGCCGCGCACGGAAGCGTCGATGACCTGATCGCCGACGGCGATCCGCACCCCGCCGATGAGCTCGGGGTCGAGGCTGACCTTCGCCTGGATGCGGCACTTGAAGCGGGCTTCGAGGTCGGCGACGAGGTTCTTCAGCGTGGCATCGTCGAGCGGGAAGGCGGAGGCGATGTCGGCCTCCTGCACGCCCTCCTGCCCGTTCTTCAGTTCGACGTAAAGTTCGCGGATCTCGGGGAGAACCTGCAGGCGCTCGTTGTCGACGAGGAGGCGGACGAAGTTCTGCTGTTCGGCAGAAACCGATCCGACGACGTCGAGGAACAACTGCGCGACCTGCGCCGGCAGCAGGCGGGGATTCGTGATGCATTCCACCATCTGCGCGTCGGCGGCGACGGCCGCCATGCGGTCGAGCGCCTGCTGCCATGGACCCAGCGCATTGGTCGCCCGCGCCAGCTGGAATGCGGCATCGGCGTAGGGGCGTGCGAGGGTGATGTTCTCGGCCATGGCTTACTTGAGTTCCTGTTTCAGGTTGGCCAGCAGATCGGCGTGGACTTGGGCGTTGATTTCCTTGCGCAGGATGCGCTCGGCGCCGGCGACGGCGAGGGCGGCGACCTGCTCGCGCAGGGCCTCCTTGGCGCGCTGGGCGGCGACGGCGGCTTCACCTTCGGCGGCCTTGCGGGCCTGCGCGACGATGTTCGCCGCTTCCTGGCGGGCTTCTTCGATCAGCTGGGCGCCCTGCTTCTCGGCACCGGCACGCAGCTCGGTGGCGGATTCGCGGGCCTTCTTCAGCTCATCGACGACCTTCTTCTCGGCGAGTTGCAGGTCGGATTTCGCCTTGTCCGCAGCCGATAGCCCGTCGGCGATCTTCTTCGCGCGCTCGTCGAGTGCCTTCATGATGGGCGGCCACACGAATTTCATCGTGAACCACGCCAGAATGAAGAACACAACGAGCTGGGCAAACAGCGTTGCGTTCAGATTCATCTTGATCGCTCCTTGATTGGACGGGAGCCGATTACTTGATGAACGGGTTGGCGGTCGTGTACCAGAGGGCGATACCGGTACCGATAATGAACGCGGCGTTGATCAGGCCGACCAGCAGGAACATCTTGGTCTGCAGGGTGTTCATCAGTTCGGGCTGGCGGGCCGACGACTCGAGGAAGCGGCTGCCCATGATGCCGATGCCGATACAGGCGCCGGCGGCGCCCAGACCGATGATCAGGCCAGCGGCCAGAGCAACGAAGCCAACAACTTGTTCCATGACAACTCCTTTAGATCGAGGTTTAAGACAAAAACGGGTTTAGTGACTCTCGTGCGCCTGACCGACATACACCAGGGTCAGCATCATGAAGATGAAGGCCTGGAGGGTGATGATCAGGATGTGGAAAATGGCCCAGAGCGTGCCGGCGATGACGCCGCCGACCCAGAGCAGGCCGGTGCCGACGGTGCCGGCCCAGGCTGCGCCCATCAGGGCGATCAGCATGAAGATCAGTTCGCCGGCGTACATGTTGCCGAACAGACGCATGCCGTGCGAGACGGTCTTGGCGACGAACTCGATCAGCTGCATGGCGAAGTTGACCGGCCACAGCAGCGGATGCGCGCCGAAGGGCGCCGTGAACAATTCGTGGATCCAGTGGCCGAGGCCCTTGATCTTGACGCTGTAGTAGAGGCAGAGCAGCAGCACGGCGGCGGACATGCCGAGCGTGGCGTTGAGGTCGGCGGTCGGCACGACGCGCAGGTAATGCACGCCGATGGCGTTGCCGATCAGCGGCAGCAGGTCGACCGGCAGCAGGTCCATGGCGTTCATCAGGAAGATCCAGACGAACACGGTGAGGGCCAGCGGGGCGACGAATTCGCGCGACTTCGGCGAATGCACGATGCCCTTGGCCTGGTTGGAAACCATTTCGACGATGATCTCGACGGCGGCCTGGAAGCGGCCCGGCACGCCGGAGGTGGCGCGGGCGGCGAGGCGGGCCATGATGAACACGGCAAGCAGGCCGAGGCCGATGGAGAAGAACAGGGAATCGAGGTGGAGTACCGACCAGTCGACCAGGCCAACTTGTTTCTTGTTGGTGAGGAAGGTGAGGTGGTGGACGATGTATTCGGATGCGGTGGGAGCGTGCTCGGTAGCCATGTTCAGAACTTTTTGCTCAAAAGTGCCAATAGATTCGCTTTAAGGGCCACCACCAGTCCGGCGATCAATGCGAGCCAGTGCAGATCGCGGTACAGGCTTGCGGCCGCCGCCAGCAACGCGAGGGTTGCGGCGACTTTCATGAATTCCCCGACAAAAAACGCGGCTGCTGAGGCCCCGCCCGGCTTCCGGCTCTCCGCGAACAGTCGCAGGGCGAAAAGCGAATTGGGCAGGACGATCGCGGCACCACCGAGTGCCGCCGAAACCGCGCCGTGCTTTCCCGCCAGGAGCCCCGCGATTGCCGCCACCACCAGGGTTGCGACCGCTTGCAGGAGAACTGCCCGGAACATCAGCATGCCGGCGTCACCACGCTGGCGACCCGTTATTGCGCAGTGCAAAACTACCATAGGGTCGCCGCTTACAAAGACGGCGATTTTATAGTCTTATAAAAGATCTGTCAAACCGGGAAACCGCGTGTTTGCTGGTATGCAAGCCAATTAAATCTTCATTTATCAAATAGATCGGCTGAATCCTTGAATTGTGCGACGCAGCAATTTTGCTTGCTGCGAAAACCCGTGTCCAAGGGATAATCGCCTTATGAATCGGCGTCGCTTTCTCATTGCCACAGGCTCGATCGGCTTAGGGCTGACGGGGTTGGCCGTCTGGCGTTACTGGCCCGAGCACGGAATCCTGAACCCTTGCCTGGCGGCCCTTCCGCGCGAAGTGGCCGATCACGAACTGGTCAAGGCGGCCTGGGACGGGCTCGACCCGGTTCAGGTCTGGGACTGCCATGCCCACCTCGTCGGCACCGGCGACTCGGGCAGCGGCATCTGGCTCAACCCGGCGCTGGAATCGATGGTGCATCCGGTGCAGTTCGCCCAGCGCCTGTTCTTCCTCAACGCCGGCTGCGCCCACGAGGCGGCCGGCCGGGCCGACCAGAGCTACGTCGAGCGCATGCACAACCTGCTCGACGGCATGCGGCCGGGCGCCAAGCTGATGCTGTTCGCCTTCGATTTCAACCACCGCGAGGACGGCACGCCCGACCGCGACAACAGCTCGTTCTTCGTGCCGAACGACTACGCGCGGAACATCGCGCGCAAGCATCCGCAGTATTTCGAGTGGGTGGCCTCGATCCATCCCTACCGCCAGGACTGCGTCGAGGCGCTGGAGCGCGCGGCGGCGGACGGCGCCCGCGCCGTGAAGTGGCTGCCGGCGGCGCAGGGCATGAACCCGGCCTCGCCCTTGTGCGACCGGTTCTTCGCGGCGCTGGCCAGGCTCGGCCTACCGCTGATCAGCCATGCCGGCGAGGAACGCGCGGTGCACGGCGGCAACACCCAGCATTTCGGCAACCCGCTGCTGCTGCGCCGGGCGCTCGACCATGGCGTGCGCGCCGTGATCGCTCACTGCGGCTCGATGGGCCAGGACCGCGACCTCGACAAGGGCGAAAACGGTCCTTATGTGGACAGCTTCGACCTCTTCGCCCGCCTGATGGACGACCCGGCGTACGGCCCGAAGCTGCATGGCGACATTTCGGCCATGACCCAGCTGAACCGCGCCGGGCCGGCGCTGGAGGCGGTGCTTGCGCGCGAGGACTGGCACCCGCGCCTGCACAACGGCTCGGATTACCCCCTGCCAGGCGTAATGCCGCTGTTTTCCGTTACTTATATGGTGCAGCTCGGCCTGGTTCCCGAGTCGGCCGTGCCGGTGCTGAGCGAGATCCGCAAACACAACCCGCTGCTGTTCGACTTCGTGCTGAAGCGCCACCTGTCGTTCAAGGGCAAGCGCTTCGCAAAGTCGGTCTTCGAGACAAGGCGGTTTTTCAAGCCGCCCCCGATCTGATCGCCGTCCTGCCGGGACTGACTTTCAGCGCAGCTTCTCGAGCAGGCCGTCGAGCTGGTCGAGGCTGGAGAAGCCGATGGCGATCTGGCCGGCGCCCTTGGCGCCCATCCTGATCCTTACGTGGGCGCCGAGGCTGTCGGCGAGTTCTTCCTCGAGGCGCGCGACGTCGCGGTCTTCCTTCTTCGCCGCGGCGGCCTTCTGCTTGGGCGGGTTGAGTTCATGCTGGACGAGGCGCTCGGCCTCGCGCACCGAGTAGCCCTTGGCGGAAATGCGGTGGGCAAGCTGGACCTGGCTGGCCTTGGCCAGCGGCAGCAGCGCGCGTGCGTGGCCCATGTCGATCTCGCCGGCCATGAGCAGATCCTGCACCGGCTTGGCAAGGTGCAGCAGGCGCAGCAGGTTGCTGGCGGCGGGACGCGAACGGCCGACTGAGTCGGCGGCCTGCTGGTGCGTCATGCCGAATTCGTCGATGAGGCGCTGGATGCCCATCGCCTCTTCCAGCGGGTTGAGGTCCTCGCGCTGGATGTTCTCGATGAGCGACATGGCGAGCGCGGAGTCGTCGGGGATGTCGCGCACCAGCACCGGCACCTCGTGCAGGCCGGCCAGTTGGGAAGCGCGCCAGCGCCGCTCGCCGGCGATGATCTCGTAGCGGCCGCCGTCGACCGGGCGCACCAGGATCGGCTGCATGACGCCCTGCGCCTTGATGGAAGCGGCCAGCTCGTTGAGCGAGTCCTGGTCCATGTGGGTGCGCGGCTGGTACTTGCCGGGCTGGAGGTAGTCGACGCGCAGGGTGTCCTGGCGCTGCGGCTCGCTGCTGTTGCCGGCCAGCAGGGCGTCGAGCCCGCGGCCGAGGCCTTTCGGTTTGGCTGCCATTTTATTTTGTCTCCCTAGAATGTCTTGACGCGTTCGATCATCTCGGCGGCGAAGGCGAGGTAGGCCTGCGCGCCCTTGGCGGCGCGGTCGAACACCACGCCGGGCATGCCGTAGCTCGGCGCCTCGGCCAGGCGCACGTTGCGCGGCACGATGGACTTGAAGACCTTGTCGCCGAAATGCTGCTCGAGCTGCGCGCTGACCTGGTTGGACAGGGTGCTGCGCGTGTCGAACATGACGCGCAGCAGGCCGATGATCTTCAGGTCCGGATTCAGGTTGGCGTGCACCTTCTTGATGGTGTTCACCAGGTCGGACAATCCTTCCAGCGCGTAATACTCGCACTGCATCGGGATGATGACGCCGTTGGCGGCGCACAGGCCGTTCAGGGTCAGCAAGCTGAGCGAGGGCGGGCAGTCGATGAGGACGAAGTCGTAGTCCTTGTCGTGCAGCGCCAGCGCGTGCTTGAGGCGCGTCTCGCGGTTGTCGAGGTCGACCATCTCGACTTCGGCGCCGGCGAGGTCGCGGTTGGCCGGCAGGGTGTCGTACTTGCCGGTCTCGGAGGCCTGGCGCGCTTCCGCCAGCGAGGCAAGCCCGAGCAGCACGTGGTAGACCGAGGTCTTCAGCGTGCGCTTGTCGACGCCGCTGCCCATGGTGGCGTTGCCCTGCGGGTCGAGGTCGACCAGCAGCACGCGCTGGCCCTGGGCGGCGAGCGCCGCGGCAAGGTTCACCGTGGTGGTGGTCTTGCCAACCCCGCCCTTCTGGTTGGCGACTGCAAATATGTAGGACATTTTTTTATGGCTCCCTTGTCACGCGCACCAGGTGGCGCGCGCCCTCCACGCCCGGCACTTGCAACGGCACGACTTCCGCCACGCGCCAGCCAGCCGGCAGCTGGGCGATTTCCTCGTAGGGGTGCACCCCCTTCATGGCCAGCAGCGCGCCGCCTTCGGCAAGCAGATGGCCGGACAGCTTGACGAACTCGGCCAGGTCGGAGAAGGCGCGCGAGATCACCGCGTCGAACTTCTCCTCCGGACGCCAGGCTTCGACGCGCGTGCAATGCACGCTGACGTTGGCGAGGCCCAGCTCGATCTTGGCCTGCTGCTGGAAGGCCGATTTCTTCTGGTTGGTTTCCACCAGCGCCACCTGCAGGTCCGGCCGCGCGATGGCGAGCGGGATACCCGGCAGGCCGCCGCCGCTGCCGATGTCGGCCAACCTCTTGGCGTTGCCTAGATGCGGCAGCACGGCCAGCGAATCCAGCAGGTGGTGGCTGATCACCTGTTCCTCGTCGCGCAGCGCGGTGAGGTTGTACACCTTGTTCCACTTGCCCAGCAGCGCGGCGAAGGCCAGCAATTTCTCTTGCGCGGCGGCCGGCAAATCCAGGCCCAGCGCGGCAAGGCCGCGCTGCAGCTGTTCGGCAGCACTCATGCCCGCTTGCGGCCTTCGCGCACCGGCGAGCCGCGACGCTTCAGGTGCACCAGCAACAGCGAGATGGCGGCCGGCGTGATGCCCTGGAGGCGCGAAGCCTGGCCGAGGGTTTCCGGCCGGTGCTGGTTGAGCTTCTGCTGCACTTCGATCGAGAGGCCGCGCACCGTGCGGTAGTCGAGGTCGTCCGGCAGCGGGGTGTCTTCCTGCTCGCGGCTCTTGGCGATCTCTTCGGCCTGGCGGTCGATGTAGCCCTGGTACCTGGCCTGGATCTCGAGCTGCTCGACGGCCTGCGCATCGCTGATCGGCTCGCCGGCGCCGGGCAGGGTCATCAGGCTGGCGTAGCTGACGTCGGGCCGGCGCAACAACTCGGCCAGGTTGTATTCGTGCTCGAGCGGCTTGCCGAGGACGCGTTCGGCATTGGCGGCGTCCACGATCTTCGGATTCACCCAGGTCGTCTTCAGTCGCTCCTGCTCGCGCGCGATGGCGTCGCGCTTGCGGCTGAAGGCATCCCAGCGCGCGTCGTCGACGAGGCCGAGGCGGCGGCCGGCCTCGGTCAGGCGCAGGTCGGCGTTGTCCTCGCGCAGGCTGAGTCGGTATTCGGCACGGCTGGTGAACATGCGGTAGGGCTCAGAGACGCCGCGGGTGACGAGGTCGTCGGCCAGCACGCCGAGATAGGCCTCGTCGCGGCGCGGGCACCACGGCGCTTCGCCCTTGGCGCGCAAGGCGGCGTTGAGTCCGGCGAGCAGGCCCTGGGCGGCGGCTTCCTCGTAGCCGGTGGTGCCGTTGATCTGGCCGGCGAAGAACAGGTTGCGGACGGCCTTGGTCTCCAGCGAGGAGTACAGGCCGCGCGGATCGAAGTAGTCGTACTCGATGGCGTAGCCGGGGCGCAGGATGTGGGCGTGCTCCAGGCCGGGGATGGAGTGCACCAGTTCCAGCTGCACGTCGAAGGGCAGGCTGGTGGAGATGCCATTCGGATAGATCTCGTGCGTGGTCAGGCCTTCCGGCTCGAGGAAGATCTGGTGGCTCGTCTTGTCGGCGAAACGATGGATCTTGTCCTCGATGGAGGGACAGTAGCGAGGACCCACTCCCTCGATGACGCCCGTAAACATGGGCGAACGATCCAGCCCGCCGCGGATGATGTCGTGCGTGCGCTGGGTGGTATGGGTGATCCAGCAGGGCAGTTGCTGCGGATGCTGCGCAGCATTGCCGAGGTAAGAGAACACCGGCGCCGGGTCGTCGCCCGGCTGCACGGTCATCACCGAGAAATCGATGCTGCGGCCGTCGAGGCGCGGCGGCGTACCGGTCTTCAGGCGGCCGGCGGGCAGCTTCAGCTCGCGCAGACGTGCGGCCAAGCTGACGGCGGGGGGATCGCCCATGCGGCCGGCCGGGTAGTGGTCGAGGCCGACATGGATCAGGCCGGCGAGAAAGGTGCCTGCGGTCAGCACCACGGTTTCGGCCTCGAAGCGCAGGCCGAGCTGGGTGACGGCGCCGGTGACGCGGTCGCCGGACACGGTGAGGTCGTCGACGGCGGCCTGGAACAGCGTCAGGTTGGGCTGGTTCTCGAGCCGGCGGCGGATCGCCGCCTTGTACAGCATGCGATCGGCCTGGGCACGCGTGGCGCGCACCGCCGGGCCCTTGCTGGAATTGAGGATGCGGAACTGGATGCCGGCCTCGTCGGTGGCCGCCGCCATGGCGCCGCCGAGGGCATCGACTTCCTTGACCAGATGCCCCTTGCCGATGCCGCCGATGGAGGGGTTGCAGGACATCGTCCCCAGCGTCTCGATGTTGTGCGTCAGCAGCAGCGTGCGGCAGCCCGCGCGCGCGGCGGCGAGCGCCGCCTCGGTGCCGACATGGCCGCCGCCGATAATGATGACGTCATAGCGCGTGGGGAACAGCATGGCTCGGTGATCGCTTCAGAGAGGCGCCATGATACGCGAGGACAAGACAAAAAAACAGGGAAATGTTTCACGTGAAACATTTCCCTGCTTAATCCTTACCTTACAGGTGCTTACTGCTTCTTGCCACCCAATCCGAGGTAGGTTTCGACGACGCGCGGGTCGTCCGCCAGGGCGCGGCTCTCGCCCTCGAGGGCAATGCTGCCGGTTTCCAGCACATAGCCGTAATCGGCGATCTGCAGCGCGGCGCGGGCGTTCTGCTCGACGAGCAGGATGGCGACACCGGTCTGCTTCAGGTCGGCGATGATGTGAAAGATCTCCCGCACGATGAGCGGGGCGAGGCCGAGGCTGGGCTCGTCGAGCATGAGCAGCTTCGGCTTGGCCATCAGGGCGCGGCCCACGGCCAGCATCTGCCGCTCGCCGCCGGAGAGCGTGCCGGCGAGCTGCGTGCGGCGCTCCTTCAGACGCGGAAAGGTGCCGAAGACCTGGTCCATGGTCTTGCCCTCGTCGCGGTCGCCATGACGATAGCGCTGGAAGGCGCCAAGCAGCAGGTTGTCCTCCACGCTCATCTCGCCGAACAGCTCGCGCTTCTCCGGCACCAGCGTCATGCCCATCGTGACGAGGTGCTCGACCTCGATGTCGCGCTGCACTTCGCCCCGGAACTGAATTTCACCCTTCGAGGGCAACAAACCCATGATGGCGGAAAGCATGGTGGTCTTGCCGGCGCCGTTGGGGCCGATCACCGTGACGATCTTGCCCGACTCGACCCTGAGGTTGATGTGGTGCAGGGCCTCTACCTTGCCGTAGGAGACGCAGAGATCGTTGACCTCGAGAATGGGGGCGGCCATCACTCCACCCCCCCGAGATAGGCTTCGAGCACCACCGGATCCTTCTGCACTTCCTCGGGCAGGCCCTCGGAAATCTTCTCGCCGAACTCCATGACGACGACGCGGTCGGCCAGGCCCATGACGAAATCCATGTCGTGCTCCACCAGCAGGATGCCCATGCCTTCCCCGCGCAGCTTGCGCAGCAGTTCGGCCAGCGCCTGCTTCTCCATATAGCGCAGGCCCGCCGCCGGCTCGTCGAGCAGCAGCAGGCAAGGATCGGCGCATAGCGCCCGGGCGATCTCCAGCACGCGCTGCTGCCCAAGCGGCAGGCTGCCGGCCTCGTCGAAAAGATGCTCTCCCAGACCGACGCGCTCGAGCTGACGTTTGGCCTCAGCCAGCAGGCGCGCCTCCTCGGCGCGCTCGAGGCGCAGGGAGGCCGACAGCACGCCCTTCGATCCGCGCAGATGGGCGCCGATGGCGACGTTCTCCAGCACACTCATGGTCGGCAGCAGGCGCACGTGCTGAAAGGTGCGGCCCATGCCGCGCCGCGCAATTTCGCGAGACTCAAGGTGATCGATGCGCTCACCGATAAAACGCACTTCGCCCGATGTGACCGGATCGACGCCGGAAATGCAGTTGAACATGGTGCTCTTGCCGGCGCCGTTGGGGCCGATAAGGGCCATCACCTCGCCGGCCTTCACCGTCAGGCTCATGTTGTTGTTGGCGACCAGACCGCCAAACCGCTTGCAGGCATCCTTGACTTCCAGGAGCACCGTACCGAGAGCCGGCATCTCGCGATGCGGCAGCGGCTCGGCTTCGGCAACCACCCGCTGGGCTGCCTTGATCGGGATGAGACGCACCACCCAGGGCCAGATGCCGTCACGCGCCCGCTGCAGTACCAGAACCAGCAGGATGCCGAAGAAGATCGCCTCGAAGTTGCCGCTCTGCCCCAGAAGTTTCGGCAAAAGATCCTGCAGCCATTGCTTGAGGATGGTAATCACGCCGGCGCCGACCAACGCGCCCCAGACGTGCGCCGCGCCGCCGACCACCGCCATGAAGAGATATTCGATGCCGATGTGCAGACCGAACGGCGTCGGGTTCACAAAGCGCTGCAAATGGGCGTACAGCCAGCCGGAAACGCAGGCGAACAGCGCGGCGATCAGAAAAATGACGATCTTGGTGCGGGCGGTGTTGACGCCCATGCTCTCCGCCATCAGGCCACCACCCTTGAGCGCACGGATGGCCCGCCCCTCCCGCGAATCGAGCAGATTCTGAGTCGCCAGCACGGCACCGAGCAGCACCAGCCAGATCAGGTAATAGAACTCGCGCCCGGTATGCAGTTCAAAGCCGAACAGCCCGAGAACCGGAATGCCGGTGAGACCGGTGTGGCCGCCGAGGAATTCGAGATTGCCGAAGAGGAAATACAGGCTGAGGCCCCAGGCGATGGTGCCCAGCGGCAGGTAATGGCCGGAGAGCCGCAGCGTGAGGAAGCCGAGTATCAGCGCCACCGCCGCCGTTACAGTCAGGCCGATCAGCAAAGTCAGCCACGGCGACACGGCGTGGGCCGTGGTCAGATAAGCCGTGGTATAGGCACCGAGGCCGACGAAGGCCGCCTGGCCGAAGGAAGTCAGGCCGCCCACCCCCGTCAGCAGCACGAGGCCGATGGCGACAATGGCATACAGGCCAATGTAGTTGAGCAGCGTGATGTAGAACTCCGGCAGCACGGACGGGCCGATCGCGAGCAACGCCAAAAACACCAGCAGAGGGAGGCGTTGCTTCATTCCTCTTCCTCCACGTGGTGCGAAGTCAGCGAGCGCCATACCAGGACCGGGATGATCAGGGTGAACACGATGACTTCCTTGAAGGCGCTGGCCCAGAAGGAAGAGAAGGATTCGAGCAGGCCAACCAGGATGGCGCCGGCGGCGGCCAGCGGGTAGCTCACCAGGCCGGCGATGATGGCGGCAACGAAGCCCTTCAGGCCGACGAGGAAACCGGTGTCGTAGTACACCGTGGTGATCGGCGCGATCAGGATGCCGGAGAATGCACCGATGCCCGCCGCCAGCGTGAAGGACAGCTTGCCCGCCATGGTGGTGGAAATGCCCATCAGGCGCGCACCGACCCGATTGATGGCGGTGGCACGCAACGCCTTGCCGTACAGAGTGCGGCCGAAAAACTGGTAAAGGGCAATGATCAGCACGATGCTGGAGCCGATTACCCACAGCGTCTGGCCATTGACATTCAGCGTGCCCAGGGTGAATTGCGCCTCGCTGAAGGGCGTGGTGCGCGAGCCTTCGGCACCGAAGAAGAGGAGTCCCAGACCAACCATGGCCGTATGCACCGCCACCGAGACGATGAGCAGCACCAGCACGGAAGCTTCCGCCAGCGGCTGAAAGGCCAGGCGATAGATCATCGGACCCAGCGGCACGACGATCACCAGCGAAAGGGCAGCCTGTGCCACCAGCGGCAATTTCGCGGGCTCCAGACCCAGGACGAGGCCAGCCACGACCGCCGGATAGGCCAAATTCCACAGCACGATTCGCTTCATGCGCCCAAGCGCGCCGGCACGTACCGCGATCACCGTATCGATGACCGCCACTAGTACGCCGGCACCCAGCAGGAACCAAAGCGTGCCTGGCGTCTTGCCGGCCTGGAAGGCGGCCAGGGTCAGTGCGCCGTAGGCGACGAATTCACCCTGGGGAATGTAGATGACGCGGGTGACGGCGAATACCAGCACCAGGGCCAGCGCCAGCAGCGCATAGATGGCACCGTTGACAATGCCGTCCTGGCCGAGCAGCAATGCGATTTGCAAGTCCATTGTTTCTTGTCATTTATAGCTGCAAAAAAAGGGCGCTGCGCGAACGGCGATTGTACGTCACCGCTCCCACATGCGCCCTCTCCCGATTCCACGTTTCCGGCGGCTTTTCCGCCGGCTGCCGCCCCATCGTGACGCGGCAGGATCAGCCGGCCCCGCTTACTTCTGCAGCACCCACTTGCCGCCTTCGATCTTGACCATCACGCGTGCACGCTGGTCGAGGCCGAGGTGGTCGGTGGGTGACATGTTAAACACACCGTGCGCGCCATAGACATCCTTGAGGCCTTCCAGCGCGTCGCGCAAGGCAGCGCGGAATTCCTTGGTGCCAGGCTTGGCTTTCTTCAGCGCAATCGGAGCAGCGTGCGCCAACAGCAGGCCAGAATCCCAGCCATGCGCGCCGAAAGTGGATACGCTGCCGGGCCCATGGGCCTTCTCGTACTTGTTGATGTATTCCAGCGCGGACTTCTTCACCGGATTGGAATCCGGCAATTGCGAAGCCACCAGCACCGGACCGGCCGGCAGGAAGGTGCCTTCGCAATCCTTGCCGCAGACGCGCAGGAAATCGTTGTTGGCGACGCCGTGCGTCTGGTACATCTTGCCCTTGTAGCCTTTTTCCTTGAGGGCCTTCTGCGGCAGCGCGGAAGGCGTGCCGGCACCGGCGACAAGCACAGCGTCCGGATTGGCCGACATCATCTTCAGAACCTGGCCAGTGACCGAGGTGTCGGTGCGGGCGTAACGCTCGTTGGCCACCACTTTTATCTTGCGCGCCTCGGCGACCTTGCTGAACTGTTGCCACCAGCCCTCGCCGTAGGCATCGTTGAAGCCAATGAAGGCCACCGTCTTGATCCCATTATTGCTCATATGCTCTGTGATGGCGGTAGCCATCTGCACGTCGTTTTGTGGGGTCTTGAAAATCCAGCGTTTCTTGGCATCTACCGGCTCGACAATCGCGGCACTGGCAGCCATGGAGATCATCGGCGTTTCGGCTTCTGCCGCGGGATCAATCATCGCCAGGGAAACCGGCGTCGTGCTCGAGCCGAGGATAATGTCGACTTTGTCTTCACTGGTCAGCTTGCGCACGTTCTTGACGCCCGTTGTGGTATCCGAGCCGTCATCGAGAACGATGTAGTTGACCTTCTGGCCACCGATGTTGGTCGGCATCAGCGCGACGGTGTTTTTTTCGGGAATGCCCAGCGAAGCGGCCGGCCCGGTCGCCGAAACCGTAACGCCAACAGTGATGTCGGCATAAGCTAACGTGACCGCGCCTGCAGACAGCAGCGCAACAACAAGGGATTTCCTCTTCATTGACTCCTCCTCAAAAAATACGGTGAGTGGCGCTTTCTTGAATTAGCACCTTACCGCAATCATACAAGCTATGTTTCGGTTATCAAAATATCTCAGCGCGGTGCACAGGCATTTTGTTTACTGTTCAAATAATTGGCGCGCTCAACCTATGATACAAGAAAGTTTGTATACATGTCCATTGCTGAATCATTAATCGATGTCGATATCAGCAAGAATGGTGTCCCAGCCAAACTTCACGATAAAAATCGCGGCCACAACGAGAAAAACACGCCGGACGAAGTTAGAGCCATGCCGAATCGCCAGGTGCGAGCCCAACAATGATCCGCCGATATTGAAAGCGGCCATGGCCAAACCGGTGGCCAGGAGGAGTTGGGCGTTCATGCCAAAGAAAATCAACGCCGACAAATTGGTAGCGGCATTCACGATCTTGGCGGAAGCCGAGGCGCGCAGAAAATCCAACCCGAACACGCGCACGAACATGAAAACAAGAAAGCTGCCCGTGCCCGGGCCAAAGAATCCGTCATAGAAGCCAATCACGCCGCCGAACAAGGTGGCCAGGAGCATGTCACGCCGGCCATGATGGCGATTCTGATCCACCGTACCGAGATCTTTCCTGACATAGGTATAGAGGGTTACGACGATCAGCAGCACCAGCACCAATGGCCGCAACCACTCCCGGGGCAACAGGGAAACAGTCATGGCCCCGAAATAAGACAAGACAAAAGCCGACAGGGCAGCCGGCAGAGCCGCCTTCCAGGGGACATTGATACGACGGGTATAGCGCAGCGCAGCGCTGGCAGTGCCGAAAATGCTGGCAAGTTTGTTGGTGCCGAAAACTGTTGCGGCTGGTGCCTGGGGCTGGACATTGAATAGCGCCGGGATCTGGATCAGCCCCCCACCCCCGATGACAGCATCGATCAGGCCTGCCGCAAATGCGGCGGTGCACAAAAAAACGAGCCCGATCGGTTCCACGTGGAACATACCATCCGGTCCTTCTTACTTGCCGATGCAGAATCGGGAGAAGATCTCCCCAATCAGGTCGTCAGGAGTGAATTCTCCCGAAATTTGCGAGAGCGCTTCCTGGGCCAGGCGCAATTCCTCCGCCAGCAATTCCAGCCTCTCCGTTCTGGTCGCGGCTTCCATCAAGTGCATCAAGGCTTTCTCCAGGGCAATCAGGTGCCGCTCCCTTGCCAGAAATACATCTTCCATGCCGTCTTGCCAGCCCGCCACCCGCAACAGCTCGCTTTTCAGAATATCGATGCCCGCGCCTGTTTTAGCCGATATCCAAAGGCTGAGCCTCCCTTTCTCTTCCGCTCTTGCGGGAAAGCGGTCAATCAGGTCGCATTTGTTATAAAGGACGATCTGCTCGACATCATGAGGCAGGCGGGAGGCGATCTCTCGGTCTTCCGGGGTCATGCCGACACGCGCGTCCAGCAGGTGGAGCACCACATCCGCCCTCTCGATTTCCTGCCAGCTTCGGGCAACACCCATCTGCTCCACTTCATCCTCGGTCTCACGCAGGCCGGCGGTATCTACAACGTGCAGAGGAATCCCGTGTATCTGGATGGTTTCGCGAAGGGCGTCCCGTGTTGTTCCGGGAATCGCCGTGACGATGGCCCGTTCCTCGCCCGCCAGCCGATTGAGCAGACTGGATTTCCCGACATTGGGCTGACCCGCCAGGACAATTTGCAGTCCGCTGCGCAGCAGGCTGCCCTGGCGCGCGCCCCCCAACAGCTTGCGGACTTCCGCTGTTAGCCCGTCCAGTCGGCCCGTTGCATCGGATTGACGCAAAAAATCGATTTCTTCTTCAGGAAAATCAAGGGTGGCTTCGACCAGCGTACGTAAAGCAATCAGCCTTTCAACCAATTCTCGGACGGCTCGGGAAAACTCTCCGGAAAGCGATCGCACTGCAAACCGGGCCGCCGCCGCCGTGGATGCCTCGATCAGATCAGCCACGGCTTCTGCCTGGGCCAGATCCATCTTGTCATTGAGATAGGCGCGCCGTGTGAACTCGCCGGGCTCGGCCAGGCGAGCCCCCAGTTCCAGGCAGCGCCGCAACAAGAGTTGCATGACCACCGGTCCCCCATGCCCCTGCAACTCCAGAACATCTTCTCCCGTGAAGGAATGCGGCGCCGGAAAGTAAAGGAGGATGCCTTCATCGATCTCTTCCCCCGACCCATCCAGAAAGCGGGCGAGGGACGCGCGGCGGGGTCGGGGGAGGAAGCCTGTGAGTTGGCGCGCGACCAAGTCAAGGTCGGCGCCGGACAGACGTACGATGCCAATACCACCGCGCCCAGGAGCGGTGGCAACAGCGGCAATCAGATCAGCGGTTCTTTTGTTTGCCACCCTCGATGAGGCGCGTGATCTGCCACTGCTGGGCGATCGACAGAATGTTGTTGGTCGTCCAGTACAGCACCAAACCGGACGGGAACCAGAGGAACATGAAGGTAAAAATGATGGGCATGGCCATCATGACCTTCGCCTGAATCGGGTCGGGCGGAGTGGGATTCAGCCTGGTCTGGATCAGCGTGGACACACCCATGATGATGGGCAGAACATAGTAAGGATCTTTCGATGACAGGTCCTGGATCCAGAGCAGCCAGGGTGCGTGACGCATCTCGACGCTACCGAGAAGAACCCAGTAAAGAGCAATGAAGACGGGTATCTGCACCATGATGGGCAGACATCCGCCAAGGGGATTGATTTTCTCTTTGCGGTAAAGCTCCATCATTTCCTGGTTCATGCGATTGCGGTCGTGCGCAAATTGTTCTTTTATTTTCATTAACTTCGGTGTAACAACCTTCATTTTTGCCATGGAGCGGTAGCTGGCCGCCGAAAGCGGGAAGAAAATGGCCTTGACTACCACCGTCAATAGGATGATTGACCATCCCCAGTTGCCAACGAGCCGATGAATCAATTCCAACAACCAATAGATTGGCGATGCGATCACCGTCAGCCAACCATAGTCCACGACCAAATCGAATCCCGGGGCGATCTTTTCTAGCTTGGCCTGTTCCTGAGGGCCGGCATAGAGCGGCACGCTGATTTTGGCGCTCTGACCAGGCGCCACGGCCGGTACAGGGAGAATGATGCCGGCCGAATAGAGATTGTCGGCAACCTTGCGAACGAAGAACTCGCGCTCATCCTTGCCCTGGGGCGTCCACCCGGCGACAAAATAATGCTGAACCATCGCCAGCCAGCCATCCCCGGCCTTCTGTATGTATTTGGCTTTGCCTTTATCCACGTCTGTGAAGGGGACTTTCTGGAACTTGCCTTCGTCTGTATAGATTGCCGGTCCAGTGAAAGTGGCTATATTGGTCATGCTGGATTCCGGGACGATTCCATCGCGCGTCAGTTGAAAGTAAGCATGTGCCAGAAGCGGTTCCTGTCGCCGGTTTTCGATCTCGTATCCGACATCGATCTGGTAACTGCCACGATGAAAGGTATAGATCTTCTCCACCTTGAAGCCATTCGCCGCGACGGTCGCCAGTCGAATCTCGAGTTTGTCCGCACCGGGTTTCATTTCATACGTGGCGGGTTCAAGCTTGTACTCGGTTTTGTGGTTGGGCAGCCCCTCGCCAATAAGGCCGGTTTGGGCCACATAGGTCCGTTCCCTGGAGTTCTCCATCAGAACAAACGGCTTGCTCTTATCCTCCGTCGCCTTTTGCTGAATCAATTCAAGGCCGACGAGATCACCACCCATTGATGAAATCTCGGCAATGTAAATATCTGTCTTTATCATCGCCTTCGTCCCGCCCGAGACTTCCTTTGTGGCCGACGCGGCAGGAACGGTGGCCGTAGCGGGGGACAGAGAAGGGGACAGGCCCGCAGACGGCACCGGCAATGCGCCGCCTGCCTGTGGCGCATTCTGACGGGCCGGAATTTCCTTGGTTGTTGCTTGAATAGGCTGATTCTGCTTCTGCCAGCCATCCCAAAGCATGAAAAGAGAAAACAGGAAAACCAGCAGGAGTATCAGGCGTTGATTGTCCATCAATCGACTCGTGTTTTTATTGATTCAGGGAACGGGATCGTACCCGCCGGGATGCCAAGGATGGCATCGCGATATGCGCTTGGCGGTCAACCATGAACCTCTGCAGCCACCATGCCGCTCTATGGCCTCGATGGCATATTCGGAACAACTTGGATGAAAGCGACAATTTCTTCCCAATACGGGACTGATGGCTGCCCGGTAAATTCTCACGATCATTACTAGCAGCTTGTTCATTGAAGGCGGGCAAATAACTTTTCGATCTCGTCATGCAGGGCTTGCCTGTCGAGATTTTCCATTCGCACAGATACTCTGACCACGATGTCGCTCTGCGGTAGCCACATCCTGGACAGGCGGAAGGATTCTCGCACAATGCGACGGATGAGATTGCGATTGACTGCAGATCGGACGAATCTTTTTGCAACGATTACGCCCAGTCTGGCCGTTCCCGCCGTATTCGGACGATGAAGCAGATCGAAATGCCTACCGCGGAGGATCTTGCGAAAAGCAAAAACGGATGAGAAATCATCCGTTTTGCGTAGCCGGTATTCGCCGCGGAAGCCTTTATCGACGTCCGCTACCGTCACTTCATGCGCCGAGGCGGGCGCGTCCTTTTGCGCGGCGCGCGCGAATGACTGCGCGCCCACCCCGCGTACGCATGCGCACAAGGAAACCATGGGTACGTTTGCGCCGAATCACGGAAGGTTGATATGTGCGTTTCATGGCAGCCGTCTGTCTATGAAAAGATAAACGTGGAATTACATAATTTTCTCTTTGCTTTGTCAATGCCAATTTTTTTGCGTGCCTGTGGATAACTCTTCTGTTTTGGCGCTAGAATTCGCAACTCAGAATCCAGAACAAGATCCGGCCCGGACGACGGCGATTTCAATAAAAACAATAATAATCAAATAATTATCAAAAATTTTCTGATTACAGACGTTCTCCATGCATTCTGCATGCTGACGGGTCATTATCAATGAATGCCTTTTGGTCATCCTGTCTCCAGCAACTCGAGCAGGAACTCCCTCCTCAGCAGTTCAACACCTGGATCAAGGCGCTGCGCTTGGAGGGTGGAGACGATTCGGAAAAAGACTTGAAGCTCGTCGCTCCAAATCGCTTCGTCCTGCAATGGGTTCGGGAGCGTTACTTGCGTCGGTTGGAGGACATGGCAAGGCAGTTCTTTGAGGAACCCGTCCGGATTTCCATCAATCTGCCTGAACATTCCGAAATCAAACGTCTGGATGCTGCTCATCCTGCCTTCAAAGCGATTAATGAGATTCCAGGCGCCGTTACTCCAACCCCCATCCTTTCCTCACCTGGGCACGTTGCCCAATACGAAAAAACCCGCCTCAATTCTTCATTTACCTTCGATACGCTGGTAACCGGCCGCGCCAACGACCTGGCTCGCGCAGCGGCACAACAAGTCGCCTTGAATCCTGGCACTTCATATAATCCCTTGTTCATCTATGGCGGCGTCGGTCTGGGTAAAACTCACTTGATACACGCGCTTGGCAACGAGGTGTACAGGCAGAATCCGGATAACGTCATTCGCTATGTCCATGCCGAGGACTACTACGCGGATGTCGTTCGTGCCTACCAACAGAAATCATTCGATGTTTTCAAGCGCTATTACCGGTCCCTGGACCTTCTTCTTATCGACGACATACAGTTCTTCAACAACAAAAATCGGACACAGGAAGAGTTTTTCTATGCCTTCAATGCATTAATCGAAGCAAAGAAGCAGATCGTCATCACCTGTGATACCTACCCAAAAGACATTACTGGGCTGGAAGATCGCCTGATCTCGAGATTCGACTGGGGACTGACCGTGGCCATAGAACCCCCCGAACTCGAGATGCGCGTCGCCATTCTGAAGAAAAAGGCCGAAGCAGAAAAAATCGAGGTCAACGAGGATGTTGCTTTCCTGATTGCCAAGCATCTTCGCTCGAACGTGCGGGAACTCGAAGGGGCGCTTAAAAAGGTTTTGGCATTTGCCCGCTTCCATGGGCGTGAAATCAATCTTGAAGTTGCCAAGGAAGCCCTCAAGGATCTTCTGGGTGCGCACAACAGGCAGATAACCTTCGAGTCGATCCAGAAGACAGTCGCCGAGTATTACAAGATCAAGGTGTCCGACATGCATTCCAAGAAACGGACACGAATAGTAGCGAGGCCGCGCCAAGTTGCAATGTGGCTGGCCAAGGAACTTACTCCAGCCAGTCTGCCGGCAATCGGGGAAGCATTCGGTGGCAGGGACCATACGACTGTCCTGCATGCTTGCCGAACGATTGCTGACCTTCGCATCAAGGACAATACAATCAATCATGATCTATTGGTACTGACACAAGTTTTAAAGGGTTAGCAACTTGATGAAACTTTGTGGATAACAAATAAAAATTACCTGTGGATAATATTTATAGACATTTTCTACACAGGGGTTTACGAATCTAATCCATAGCCTTATGAACAAAACAACAATTTGATTAATATACATTTTTTTTAGTTTTCCACAAAAAAAGTCGGTACACTAATATCTATTTGGAGATTTATATATGCTCCTTATTAAAACTCAACGTGACAGCATTCTCACGCCGCTTCAGTCTGTTTGCGGCATTGTCGAAAAGCGTCATACGCTTCCCATACTTTCAAACGTACTGATCGAAAAAAGTGGTGATCAACTGACATTTTTGGCAACGGACATAGAAATCCAAATTCGCACGCAAACGCCTGGTGCAGGAGGTACCGAGAAATCGTCTGTAACCGTTGGTGCCAGGAAACTTCAGGACATCCTGCGCTCGCTGCCCGATAGTGCGGAAGTCAGCCTGGAACTTGCGGAAAAGAGAATGCATGTGCGTGCAGGGAAAAGCCGATTCAACCTGCAGACACTGCCGGCCGAGGACTATCCGCGCATGGCTCAGGCCGATAACGAACAGGCAAGACTGCAGTTAACCCAGAAACAGTTCAAGCGTTTGATTGGGCTGGTTCAATACGCCATGGCCCAGCAGGACATCCGTTATTACCTGAATGGATTGCTTCTGGTGGTTACTGGAAAGGAGATTCGTGCCGTGGCGACGGATGGTCACCGCCTGGCGTATGCCAGCGAAAATCTGTCCGAGTCATTTTCCCGTACGGAAGTTATCCTGCCGCGCAAGACCATTCTTGAACTCTCACGCTTGCTGTCTGACAATGATGAAGCGCTGGACATCCGTCTTTCTCCCAACCAGGCGGTTTTTCGCTTCGGATCAATTGAACTGGTCTCGAAACTGATCGATGGCAAATTTCCGGACTATGAACGTGTTATTCCGCAGAATCACACCAAGGTGATTACGCTTTCGAGAGCAACCCTGCTGCAGTCCCTGCATCGCGCAGCCATCCTTACCAACGAGAAATTCCGCGGCATCAGAATTGTTCTGGCCCCAGGCAGCCTGAAGATCATCAGCAGCAATGCCGATCAGGAAGAAGCACAGGAAGAGCTGGAAATTGCCTACGATGATGAAGCCCTGGACATTGGCTTCAACGTCACCTATCTGCTCGACGTGCTCAATAATGTTTCCAACGAAGAAGTTGAGGTCAAATTGGCCGATGCGAATTCAAGCGCACTTATCACCTTGCCCGGCAATGATCGTTTCAAGTACGTCGTAATGCCGATGCGTATCTAATTTTCCGGTTTACAAGTAATCATCGATGAGCGAAGACAAAGATACAATTGCGCCTGAGAATGGCGGCAGTTACGACGAACATTCGATCCAGCAACTGGAAGGTCTTGAGGCGGTACGTCTGCGTCCCGGCATGTACATCGGCGATACGTCAGACGGCACCGGTCTCCATCATATGGTGTTCGAGGTGGTTGACAATGCAGTAGATGAGGCTTTGGCGGGCTACTGTGACGACATTGTCATTACCATTCATCCCGATAATTCCATTTCAGTGGCTGACAACGGGCGCGGCATCCCGACGGGCATCAAGTACGATGATAAGCAGGAGCCCAAACGTTCGGCCGCCGAAATGGCAATGACAGGTCTGCATTCAGGCGGCAAATTCGATTCAAATTCTTACAAGGTATCAGGCGGCCTTCATGGTGTTGGTGTTTCTTGCGTCAATGCGCTGTCAAAGTGGCTTCGCCTGACAATCCGCCGGAACGGCAAGAAGCACTACCTGGAATTCCAGCGTGGTCACGTCGTAGGACGCTTGATTGAGGTGCATAACGGCGTTGAAATCAGCCCACTCAGGGTGATTGGCGATGCTCATGGCACCGGCACCGAGGTTCACTTCCTCGCTGACGAGGACATCTTCGGAACAGTCGAGTTTCACTACGATATCCTCGCCAAACGCCTGCGCGAGCTTTCATTCCTCAATAACGGCGTCAAGATCAAGCTCGTCGACCAGCGCATAGGTAAGGAAGAGAATTTCGCCTTCTCCGGCGGTGTGACAGGCTTCGTCGAGTACATCAACCGAGCCAAGACCGTGTTGCACCCAACGGTGTTCCACGCCGCCGGCGAAACGTCTTTGCCTAGCGGAGGCATCATCGGCGTCGAAGTGGCGATGCAATGGAATGATTCCTACGCGGAGCAGGTTTTGTGCTTTACCAACAATATCCCGCAGGCCGATGGCGGAACCCACCTTACGGGACTGAGGCATGCAATGACCCGCGTCATCAACAAGTATATTGAAGAGAACGACGTAGCCAAGAAGGCAAAGGTCGAGATCTCCGGTGATGACATGCGCGAGGGGCTGGCCTGTGTGCTCTCGGTGAAAATGCCTGATCCTAAGTTCGCTTCCCAGACCAAGATGAAGCTGGTGTCCTCGGAAGCGCAACCGGCCGTGCAGGAAATCGTCGGAACCAAACTGGCGGAGTTCCTTCTTGAGCGTCCGGCTGATGCCAGAATCATCACCGGAAAGATCGTCGAAGCAGCACGCGCGCGGGAAGCGGCGCGCAAGGCGCGCGAAATGACGCGGCGCAAGGGTGTGCTCGATGGCATCGGCCTGCCCGGCAAGCTCGCCGACTGCCAAGAGAAAGATCCGGCGCTGTGCGAACTGTATCTGGTTGAGGGCGACTCCGCCGGCGGCTCCGCCAAGCAGGGCCGAGACCGAAAGTTCCAGGCCATTCTGCCGCTCAAGGGCAAGATCCTCAACGTCGAGAAGGCGCGCTTCGACAAGCTTATCTCTTCGCAGGAAATAGCAACGCTAATCACGGCACTTGGAACGGGCATAGGTAAAGGAGAGGATTACAAGCCGGAGAAACTCCGCTACCACCGCATTATCATCATGACCGACGCGGATGTCGACGGCGCACACATCCGCACACTGCTGCTGACTTTTTTCTACCGGCAAATGCCCGAACTGGTCGAGCGCGGCCATATTTACATTGCCCAGCCGCCGCTCTACAAGATCAAGCACGGCAAGAGCGAGCGTTACATCAAGGATGACCACGAGCTGAACCAGCATCTCCTGCGACTTGCCCTCGACGATGCCGAGTTGAAGCCCCGCGAGGACGTCGAACCGATCCGCGGCGAAGCGCTGGCGGAATTGGCGCGCGCCTACCTGCTTGCCGAGGCGGTGATTACCCGCCTCGGCGGCTTCATCGATGGCGACGTCCTGCACGCCATGCTCGCGCACGGCATCGTTATCGACTTGTCCGACGAGGCCGCCGCGCGCGACTCCGCCGAGCGCCTCTCTGCGCAGCTGCCGGCCGCCATCAGGGTCGAGGCACGCTTCGACGACAAGACCGAGCGCTGGCAGCTTCGGGTCGAGAAGATGCGCCATGGCAACCTCAAGACCGGTACCCTCGACGAGGAGTTCCTCCTCTCCGGGGATTACCAGCAAATTCGCCATACCTCTCAGCTGGTGTCCGGCCTGATCGGCAAGAATGCCCTGATGCGCCGTGGCGAGAAGTCCCAGGCGGTGGGCAGTTTCGCCGAGGCGATGGGCTGGCTGTTGGCGGAAGTCGAGCGCGGGCTCTCCAAGCAGCGCTACAAGGGCCTTGGCGAGATGAACCCGGAGCAGCTTTGGGAGACGACGATGGACCCGACGACGCGGCGCCTGCTCAAGGTGCAGATCGACGACGCGATCGCCGCCGACGAGATCTTCACCACCCTGATGGGCGACAACGTCGAGCCGAGGCGCGCTTTCATCGAGGGCAACGCGCTGTACGCGCGCAACATCGACGTTTGATGCTGTTCCGCGTCATTCCCGTCACGCCGTTCCAGCAGAACTGTTCGCTGCTATGGTGCGAGAAAACCATGAAGGGCGCGGTAGTCGACCCGGGCGGCGACCTCGACGTGGTTCAGGCGGCGATCGCGCGATTCGACGTAAAGATCGAGAAGATTCTCCTTACCCACGGCCACATTGATCATGCCGGCGGCACGGCGGAGCTCAAGCGCCGGCTCGGCGTCGGCATCGAGGGGCCGCAGCGCGAAGAGTCCTTCTGGATCGACCAGCTGCCGCAGCAAAGCCAGATGTTCGGATTTCCGCGCGCCGAGGCTTTCGTGCCCGATCGCTGGCTGGAGGGCGGCGATACGGTATGCATCGGCGAGGTGAGTCTGGAGGTGATCCACACGCCCGGCCATACGCCGGGACATGTCGTTTTCTTCGATCGCCAGTCTCGGATTGCCGTGGTCGGCGACGTGCTGTTCCAGGGGTCGATCGGTCGCACGGATTTCCCGCGCGGCGATTACGACACGCTGGTCCGCTCCATTCGGGAAAAACTGTGGCCGCTCGGCGACGACGTGACCTTCATTCCCGGACACGGCCCCTTGTCGACCTTCGGCGACGAGCGGGAGAGCAATCCCTTCGTCGGCGACTTTGCCTAGCGGCAATTACTTCTTCGCGGCTTTCTTCTTGGTGGGGGGCTTCGCCGCTGCGGCCTTTGTCTTGGCAACTTTGGCCGGCGCCTTTGCCGGCTCTCCGGCCGCTTTCTTGGCGCCGGCTTTGGGCGCACGCGGCTCGAATTCGAAGCCGACCTTGCCGTCGCTGCCCCTGACGAGGTAGGCGGAGAATTTTCGTCGCGTCTTGTTCGAGATGAAGCCCTTGAGGAGATCGGTTCGGCCCGCCTTGAGCAGCTTGATCATCTGTTCGCGTTCCACCGGCTGCTGCAGGATGATCTTGCCGGAGCGGAAGTCGCAGGTCTTGGCGGCACCCACGGTTTTTTCGCAAACATAGGCCATGCCGTGCTCGAAGACCGTGCCGCCGCACTTGGGGCATTTGCCTAGCGGCTCTTGGCCGCTGAAGTCCACCGTCTCCGCCTCGCCCTCGCTGCCTTGGCCGAAATCGAATTCAGGCTGCCTGTCCGCGTTGAGGCGGATCATGGCGGCGAAAGGGCGGCCCATCTTGCTGCGAAAACCTTGCAACGGACCGACGACCCCCTTGGCGAGCAGCTCGTCGACTTCCTCCGGTTCATATTGGCGGCCGGCGACGACCTTCCAAAGTGCGTAGTCGCACTTCTTGCACTGGAACTTCTTGTAGTTTTCCTGCATCACCCCGCCGCACTTCGGGCAGGGCGTGGTCAGGGTGCTGAAGACTTCCTCGGGGATTTCGCCGTGCTTGATGCGGTCCACCATCTCGCGCGTCTGCTCGACGATGTGGTCCATGAATTCGTCGCGTTCGAGCGCGCCCTGCTCCATCTGCTTGAGCTTGTATTCCCAGTGGCCGGTGAGTTCCGGCGAATGCAGTTCGTCGATGCCCAGAGTGGACAGGGCGACCATCAGCGAGAAAGCCTTGGCCGTCGGCTGCAACTCGCGTCCATTGCGGTGCACGTATTCTTCCTGGATCAGCCCTTCGATGGTGGCGGCGCGCGTGGCGGGCGTGCCGAGGCCTCGCGCCGACATGGCTTCGCGCAGTTCCTCCTCGTCCACCAGCTTGCCGGCGCCTTCCATCGCCGTCAGCAATGTTGCTTCTGTGAAGCGCGCCGGCGGCTTGGTCTGGTTGGCCTTGACCTCGACATCGTTGGCCCAGACGCGCTCCTTCGGCTTGATCGGCACCAGGCTCGGCGTCTCGTCCTCGCCCTGTGCTTCCTTGCCGTAGATGGCCAGCCAGCCGGGGGTGACCAACACCTTGCCTTCCGACTTGAAGGCCTCGTCCTCGACGCGGGTGATGCGCGTCGTCACGTTGTATTCCGCCGCCGGGAAGAAGATGGCGAGGAATCGCCGGGTGACGAGGTCGTAGAGTTTCTGCTCGGCTTCGGAAAGATGCTTCGGCGCCGTGCCGGTCGGTATGATGGCGAAGTGGTCCGACACCTTGGCGTTGTTGAAGATGCGCTTGTTCGGGTGCGCCCAGCCACCTTTCAGGATCTGGCCGGCGAATGCGGCATAGGGCGTTCCTGAAAAGCTCTTCAGCGTTTCCTTGACCGTGCCGATGTAGTCCTCCGGCAGGTAGCGCGAGTCGGTACGCGGATAGGTAAGGGCCTTGTGCCGCTCGTAGAGCGCCTGCGCTAGCGCCAGGGTGGTCTTGGCGGAAAAACCGAAGCGCCCGTTGGCCTCGCGTTGCAGCGAAGTGAGGTCGAACAGCAGCGGCGACAACTGGGTCGTCGGCTTGCTCTCTTCCTCCACTGTGCCGTGCTTGCCGAGGCATTTCTTGCGCAGGGCTTCGGCATTCTTGACGTCCCACAGGCGCTCGGCCTTGGCATGCTCGTCGTCGGACTTGGCGAATTTCTCATCGAACCAGCGGCCGCGGTAAGTGCCGGCGACGGCGGCGAATTCGGCCTCCACTTCCCAATAGTCGCGCGGCCGGAAGGCGCGGATGCGCTCTTCGCGCTCGACCAGGATGGCCAGGGTCGGCGTCTGCACGCGGCCGACCGGGGTCTTGTGGAAACCCCCTTCCTGCGAATTGAAGGCGGTCATGGCGCGTGTGCCGTTGATGCCGATCAGCCAATCGGCCTCGGAACGGCAGCGCGCCGCATCGGCCAGCGGCCGCATCTCCTTGTCGCTGCGCAGTTGGGCAAAGCCTTCGCGGATGGCGCTCTGCGTCATCGACTGCAGCCAGAGCCGGCGGATCGGCTTGTCGGTCTTGGCGTGTTGCACCAGGTAGCGAAAGATCAGTTCCCCCTCGCGGCCCGCGTCGCAGGCGTTGATCAGACCGCCGACGTCCTTGCGCTTGATCAGGCGGGCCAGCAGTTTGAGGCGATCCTCGGTCTTCTCGATCGGGTTGAGCGTGAAGTGCGGCGGGATCACCGGCAGGTGGGCGAAGGACCACTTGCCGCGCTTGACCTCGTATTCCTCGGGCACGGTCAGTTCGAGCAGGTGGCCGATGGCCGAGGACAGGACGTAGTCGTCGCTCTCGAAATACTCACCCTGCTTGGCGAAGCCACCCAGCGCCCGGGCAATGTCTAGGGCGACAGAAGGCTTCTCGGCAATGATCAGTTGTTTGCTCATGCGGTCCGGCGTTGCAAGTCGACGCTGCCGTCAATGCTCGGAAAGGGCGGGATGATAAGGATTGCGCGTCGAGCTGGCAAGCAGGGGCGAGGCGCCATCAATGAAGGTAATGTGATTCGTTGCCTGACAACAGTTCTTCGAGGATCAGGGTGTCCATCGCCTGGTGCTGCTTCCAAAAGACCATCAGCACGATGATTTTCAGCCTCGAAAGCGACACGGAATGATCGGGAAGTGCCATTGCCCGTTCGAGAATCAATTCGCGTGTCAGCGGATTCAGCACGCCGGCACTTTCGAGAAAGACCAGGAAACCACGGCATTCGGCATCCAGTTTGGCGAGCTCCTCGGCGGCATAGCAACGAACCGAATCACTATCGATGGCGATTGCGGGCAGGTCGTTCTCGCCGGCTTCATGCAGGCCATCCAGCCACTGCAGGGCTTCGTTGATTTCATCGTATTCGAAGCCTGCGGCGGAAAGCTTCAGGGCGAGTTGCTCGGGTTCGGGATAGGCATCGGCTTGGAAGAAATTTTCGAAGAGATATACGAGTATGTCGAACATGGCGGCGGCGTGTCGTCTGTTCATGGGCCGATGCGCTGGAACCGTCCTCCCGGCAGACTGGCGATCTTGCCGTCCAGTTCCATTTGCAACAGAATGGCGTATAGCCTCTCGGCCGTCAAGCCGGAACGCATGGCCAACGTGTCCACATCGCAAGAATCGTAGCCAAGACAATCGAGTAGCCTGGTTTCGTCGGTACTTTGGCGCGGCGTAGCAGCGGGCTTTCCGGGGCTGGTAACGCCGTAACCCAGCTCTTCCAGGATGTCGCGCGCATCATCCACCAGCTTGGCGCCCTGCTTGATCAATTTATGGCAACCTTTCGACAAGGGGGAATGGATCGAACCGGGGATGGCAAAGACATCGCGGCCTTGCTCGCCCGCCAGTCTGGCGGTGATGAGCGATCCGCTGCGTTCAGCCGCTTCCACGACGAGGCAGCCTTGCGCAAGCCCCGAGATGAGGCGGTTGCGGCGGGGAAAGTTTTCTTTCAATGCCGGCGTACCGAGCGGAAATTCGCTGATGATGACCCCCTGGGCCGCGATTTCGCGGGCTAGGTCCTGATTGCGAGCGGGGTAGATGCGATCGATGCCGGTGCCGATGACGGCGATCGTAGAGCCTTGTTCACGCATGCCGCCGCGATGTGCCGCGGCGTCGATGCCGAGCGCCAGTCCGCTGATAATGGCGAGTCCCGCGTTGGACAGCGCCGCCGCAAAAGCCTGTGCATTGGATTCTCCCTGCGGGGTGGCATTGCGCGATCCAACGATGGCGAATGCGGGTGCATTGAGCAGGTCCGTGCGCCCCCTGGCGTAGAGAATGGTGGGCGGATCCGGTGTGTCGAGCAGCTTCCGGGGATAGGCGGCGTCGGCCAGAGTCAGGATGGCATTGCCGGGTTCGGCAGCCCAGGCAAGTGCAGCGGCGATTTCGTTTTCGGAATCGTGCGTTAGCAGCTGTTCCGCCTGCTTGAGCGGAATGGCGCCCGCCAAGGCGGCTGGACCGGCATCGAATATCTTGTCGGGAAGACCGAAGGCGGCAAGCAGCTTGCGTTGTGCCTCGCCGCCGATGCCCGGCGTGAGCGTCAGGCGCAGCCAGGCGGCGAGTTCGCTGGAACGGGGCACTTAGGGCGTGCGAACGATGTCCGAAACCACCACCGGCCGCGAAACGTCCATCACCAGCGCGTAGGAAATGCGGTCGAAGACGCGAAACACGAACACCAGGCCGTAACGCTCGGGCGGCAGCTTGATATTGGAGGTCTCATTGCCGTCGCGATACACTCGCTCGCCGCCGTTGCGGTAGATGGCCAGCACATGTCCGTTCTCGATGCCGTCGCGCTTGCCGCGATTCAGCGTCACGATGGAGTGGCGTCCGGTTTCCTTGACACCACCGTAGATGGCCGCGACTTGTCCCTGAATCGGCTTGCTGGGGCGGTGGGGCGCATAATTGACGATATCTGCGCGTGGTGACGGAATCAGCCTGTCATTGACGCCGATTTCCTGAACGGCGGAGATGATGTCCACCGTGGCGGGATCACCTTCGGCGACCTGCTTCGCGGTGCCGAGATAGAAGGCCTCGTGTCCGATCGGTTCCTTGGTTTCCGGATCGATGACCGGCTTGGTCGGGCGGAAGACCTGCCACAATTTGACATCCCCTTTCATTCCGCTGACATAGACGCGACCGCCGGGGCCAATGTAAACGCGATCTTCCTGCGTGGCGACGATCTTCGGCGCGTCCTTCAGCCCGTCTTCCTCCAGCACCTGGGGCCGCGAGAGGAAGGGCTCGATGATATTTTGCGGAATGCTCGGGATCGCCTGTGAAAGCTGTTCTGAATGGACCTTGGGCTCGACCTTCACCGTTTCGATGCGCAATTGGGGGTCGGCACCGCTCCGGTCGAGTACCAGTACCTGGCCGGGATAGATGCGGTGCGGGTTCTTGATCTGTTCCTTGTTCATGCGCCACAGCTCGGGCCAGCGATAAGGTTCCCTGAGGAACTTGCCCGAAATGCCCCACAGCGTGTCGCCCGGTACGACGGTGTGGCGGTCGGGCGCGTTGTCGGCAAGCTGGAGCGGTTTGGCGTCCTGCGCCAATGCGCAGGCAGTTGATAAACTCAGAAGCAGCGCAGATATAATGCGAATCATCATCTTAGCCTCGCGCAAGGTTCCCAAGCCGGGGACCGGATTCTTGTCGAAGTCTAGCACGCTAACCGCGACTTTTACAGGTTTGCATTAATTGTCGCACCTAATTATCTAAATACGCAAGCTTTTTATGGCACTTTTGCCCATCCTTCGTTATCCTGATCCGCGTTTGCACAAGAAAGCGACACCGGTGGGACAGGTCGATGAGTCCGTCCGCAAGCTGATTGCCGACATGGCGGAAACGATGTACGAAGCACCCGGCATCGGCCTGGCGGCAACCCAGGTGGATGTGCACAAGCGGATTGTCGTCATCGATATTTCAGAAGACAAGTCGAAGCTGATGGCTTTTATCAATCCGGAGATCCTCGAGCGTTCCGGTGAGCAGGTCTGCGAGGAAGGTTGCCTGTCGGTGCCCGGCATCTACGAGAAAGTGATCCGCAGCGCGCGCGTCAGGATGCGTGCCCTCGACCCGCAGGGTGAGCCGATCGAACTGGAGACGGACGGCCTGCTGGCGGTGTGCATCCAGCACGAGATCGATCATCTCGACGGCAAGGTCTTCGTCGAGCATCTTTCCCAGCTCAAGCAGGGCCGCATCAAGGCCAGGCTGGCCAAGCAGGCGCGCATTACGGCCTGATGCGAGTCGTTTTTGCCGGTACGCCCGAGTTCGCCGCCCAGGCGCTGGCCGCCATTCTGGCTGACGGCAACGAAGTGGTGTTAGTGCTTACCCAACCCGATCGCCCCGCCGGGCGGGGCATGAGCCTTCAGGCCAGCCCGGTGAAGCAGCTCGCCCTGCAGCACGGCCTACCCGTCCATCAGCCCTCTTCGCTGAAGTCCGAAGAAGCGTGCCAACCGATCATCGAAGCCCGGCCGGACGTGATGGTGGTGGCTGCCTACGGCCTGATACTGCCGCAGGCGGCGCTGGACATTCCCCGGCTCGGTTGCCTGAATATCCATGCCTCCCTGCTGCCGCGCTGGCGCGGCGCGGCGCCGATCCAGCGCGCCATCCTGGCGGGCGACGCGAAAACCGGGGTCACCATCATGCGCATGGAAGCCGGACTCGATAGCGGACCGATGCTGCTCAAGGAAAGTTTGCCCATCGCGGACACCGAAACCGCCGGCACCCTGCACGACAAGCTGGCAGCGCTGGGCGCACGCCTGATCGTCGAAGCCCTGCCGAAGCTGGAACGGGGGGAACTTCCCGGCGACATCCAGCCTGAGGAAGGGGTTACTTACGCCGCCAAGCTGGAAAAGGCGGAGGCGGCGCTCGACTGGCGCCGCCCTGCGCTGCTGCTGGATCGCGCGGTGCGTGCCTTCAATCCTTTCCCCGGCGCGACCGCGCAGATGGACGGTCAGATCATCAAGATTTGGCGGGCTGCCGCCGTACCCGGGACGGGCGAACCCGGCACGGTGCTGGCAGCCGGCGCCGACGGCATCGTCGTCGCCTGCGGCGAAGGCGCCCTGTGCCTGACCGAACTGCAGAAGGCCGGCGGCAAGCGCCTGCCGGCGGCCGATTTCCTGCGCGGCTTTGCCCTCAAACCCGGCCAGCGCTTCGCCCTGGCCGCGGATTGAATTTTTCCGCGCCTCCCCCATCTAACTTCTGCGTTTGTTAACAGGAGACAACAACCCATGTTCGGCAACTGGCTGAAAACCGCGATCCTCATGGCCGGCATCCTGGCGCTGTTCGCCGCCGTCGGCGGCGCCATCGGCGGCGCCCAGGGCATGCTCATCGCCTTCCTGCTCGGCGCGGGCATGAACTTCTTCGCCTACTGGTTCTCCGACAAGATGGTGCTGCGCATGTACAACGCGCAGGAGGTGGACGAGGCCTCCTCGCCCTACCTCTACAACATGGTGAAGGAACTTGCCCAGCGCGCGCAGATCCCGATGCCGCGCGTCTATATCATCGACGAGGCGCAGCCCAACGCCTTCGCCACTGGCCGCAATCCCGACCACGCTGCGGTGGCGGCCACCACCGGCATCCTGCGCATGCTCTCGGCGCGCGAGCTGCGCGGCGTGATGGCGCACGAGCTGTCCCACGTCAAGCACCGCGACATCCTCATCTCGACGATTTCCGCCACTATCGCCGGCGCCATCTCCTCGCTGGCGCAGTTCGGCATGCTGTTCGGCGGCTCGCGCGACGGCGAGCGCGCCAACCCGATCGCTTCGCTGATCGTCATGATCCTGGCGCCGATCGCGGCGATGCTGATCCAGATGGCCATTTCGCGCGCGCGCGAATTCGAGGCCGACCGCGGCGGCGCCGAGGTGTCCGGCGACCCGAATGCGCTGGCCGACGCGCTGGCGAAGATCGACGCCTACGCCCGCGGCATCCCCATGCAGACGGCGGAAGCGCATCCCGAGACGGCGCAGATGATGATCATGAACCCGCTCTCCGGCGGCGGCCTGCGCGGCCTGTTCTCCACCCACCCGGCGACGGAAGAGCGCATCGGGCGCTTGCGGGCGATGGCCTGAGCGGGAAAAGGCAAGTGCAAAGGGCGGCGCAAGCCGCCCTTTTTATTTCAGTTTCTTCTGCAAATAGTCCAGCACGTCGCCCAGCGTCACCAGCTTGGCGTAGTCGGCCTCGGGAATGTCCACCTGCAGCTTCTGGTGCAGGCCGATGAGGAAGTTGAGCCAGTCCATCGAGTCGAGGTCCACCTGGTTCCGCAGCGGCCGGTCGGCGCGCAGGTCGCCCTCCTCCACTTCCGGCGCGATGGTCTTCAGCGTGGCGATCACCACGGTGCGCAGTTCATTTTCGTCCATTACAGCTTCTCCGGTTCCTGCAGTTGGTCGCGCAGCGCGGCGAGGAACAGCGCGCCGCGATGGCCGTCCGAGACGCGGTGGTCGGCGGCGAGGCTGGCCGTCGCGACCGGCATGACTCCGAGCGCATTGTTCTCCACCCACGGCTGCTCGCCAATGCGGCCGAAGCCGACCAGCGCCACCTGCGGCGGGTAGATGACGCCGTATACCGCCGCCACGCCCTGCTCGCCGAGGTTGGTGACGGTGATGGTCGGGTCGGACATCTCCGAGCTGCGCAGGCTGCCGGCGCGGGCGCGCTTGACGAGATCGGCAAGATCGAGCATGAGCTGCTCTAAGGATTTTTCACCGACGTCGTGGATGGCCGGCGCGATCAGCCCGCCTTGGCGCAGCGAGATCGCCACGCCGATGTGCGCCGCCGTGGCGGGCTGGAAGGCGCCATCGCGGAAGAAGCCGTTCATCTCCGGAAATTTCCTCAGCGCCAGCGCCACCGCCTTCAGCTGCAGCACCGCCATCAGCAGGCGCGCCGTGATCGGCCGGCCTTCGTTGGCCAGCGCCAGCCACTCCGTCGCGCGGCGCATCGGCACCGGCTCGGACAGATAGTAGTGCGGGATCTCGCGCTTCGAGCGGCCCATCGCTGCGGCGATGGCGCGGCGCATTGCCGCCGCCTTGTCCGCTACTTTGTCCGTCACCGCCGCCGTCCTGGCGGGACTGACTTTTGCCGCGGCGGCCTGCTCGACGTCCGCCAGCGTGACGGCGCCCTCCGGGCCGCTGCCGGCGACGGTCTCGATGTCGACGCCGAGTTCCTCGGCGTGCTTGCGTGCCGCCGGCGAAACGCGGCGGCGGCCGGAAACAATCCCCTCTCCCCCGTGCCGGGGGAGAGGGCCGGGGTGAGAGGGTGTCGCCGCCGCCTTGGGCGCCGGCGCGGCGCGCGGCGCCCGCTTGGCGGTTTCCGCCGATTCGCCGGCTTCAAGCAGCGTCGCCATCACCGTGCCGACGGGGATCGTCTCGTCCGGTTCGGTCAGCAGTTCGAAGACGGTGCCCTCACACCATATCTCGATGTCCACCGCCGCCTTCGAGGTGTCGACGATGGCCACCACCTGGCCCTTCTTCACCGTGTCGCCGGGACTGACTTTCCATTCGAGGAGCTTGCCCTCGTCCATGTCGGCGCCGAGCGATGGCAGCGTGAACTCGATCATTTTCCGAGCATCCGCCTGGCGGCGGAGACGATCTTCGGCACCTGCGGCAGCGCCGCCTCTTCCATGTGCCTGGCGTAGGGGATCGGCACCTCCTCGCTGCAGACGCGCGCCGGCGGTGCGTCGAGATCGTAGAAGCACTCCTCGACCAGGCGTGCCATCACCTCCGCCGCCAGGCTGCCGCTCTTCCAGCCCTCGTCGACCACCACCGCCTTGTGCGTCTTGCGCAGGGAAGCGGCGATCGTTTCCGTGTCCAGCGGCCGCAGCACGCGCAGGTCGATCACTTCCGCATCGATGCCTTCGGCCGCGAGCTGCACGGCGGCGGCGAACACCTTCGGCAGCGAGCCGCCATAGGTGATCAGGCTCACGTCCGTGCCTTCGCGGCGCACGGCAGCCGTGGCGATGTCGCAGCGCCAGTCGTCGGGCAACGCACCCTCCAGGTTGTAGAGCTGGGCATGCTCGAAGATCACCACCGGGTCGGGGTCGGCCAGCGCCGGGGCGAGCATGCCGCGGGCGTCGCCGATCGTCGCCGGCGCCAGCACCCGGATGCCGGGGATGTGCGCATACCAGTTCTCCAGGCTGTGCGAATGCTGGGCGGCGAGCTGTCGGCCGGCGCCGGTGGCCATGCGTACGACCAGCGGTACCGAGAACTGCCCGCCCGACATGTGGCGCAGCGCCGCTGCGGTGTTCACGATCTGGTCGAGGGCGAGCAGGCTGAAGTTCACCGTCATCACCTCGACGATGGGGCGCATGCCGCCCAGCGCCGCGCCGATGCCGGCGCCGACGAAGCCGAGCTCGGAGAGCGGCGTGTCGCGGATGCGCTCGGCGCCGAATTCCTCGAGGAAGCCCTTCGAGCAGGCGTAGCTGCCGCCGTACCTGCCGACATCCTCGCCCATCAGGAAGACGCGCGGATCGGCGGCGAGCGCATCAAACATGGCCTGGCGGATGGCCTCGCGGTAGGTCATCTTCATGGCGTGTACACGTCCTTCAGGAGATCCTCGACCGGCTCCCATTCCGCCGCTTCGGCGAAATCCACCGAGGCCTGCACCTCGGCGTTCGCCTGCGCGTCGAAGGCGAGGAACTCCTCCTCGGTGAGCTTGCCCTCTGCCTTCAGCCGCGCCGAGAAGGTGTGCAGCGGGCCGCGCGTCTTCCACGCCTCGACCTCGGCCTTGTCGCGGTAGAGCTCGGGGTCGAACATCGAATGGGCGCGGAAGCGGTAGGTCTGCAGCTCGAGGAAGAAGGGGCCGAGGCCGTCGCGCACGTGCTGCGCGGCGAGCTTCATGGCTTCGTGCACCGCCACCACGTCCATGCCGTCGGCCTTCAGCGTCGGCACGGCGTAGCTGGCCGCCTTGGCGCACAGGTCGGTCTGCGCTTCCGAGCGCGCCAGCGCCGTGCCCATCGCATACAGGTTGTTCTCGCAGCAGAACAGCACCGGCAGCCGCCACAGCGCGGCGAGGTTCATCGATTCGTGGAAAGCGCCCTCGGCCATGGCGCCCTCGCCGAAGAAGCAGGCGGTGACCGCCGGCCGGCCCAGCATCCTGTCGGCCAGCGCGAGGCCGACTGCCAGCGGCAGGCCGCCGCCGACGATGGCGTTGCCGCCGTAGAGGCGCGTTTGCGCGTCGAAGAGGTGCATCGAGCCGCCGCGCCCGCCCGAGCAGCCGGATGCCTTGCCGAACATTTCCGCCATGATGGCGTTCATCGAGAGACCGCGCACCAGGGCGTGGCCGTGCTCGCGGTAGGTGGCGACGATATTGTCCTCGGGCGCCAGCGCATGCAGCGCGCCGACGGCGCAGGCCTCCTCGCCGATGTAGAGGTGCAGGAAGCCGCGGATCTTCTGCGCGCCGTAGAGCTCGGCGCACTTCTCCTCCATGCGGCGGATGCGCAGCATGTCGAAGAGCAGCTTCTGCGCGAAGGGTTTGTCGTAGGGAACGGTCATGACCAAACCTCATTCGACACAGTGAGCACAGAGACACGGAGGACACAGAGAAATGCAATGAAAGCAAGCATTCCTCTGTGATCTCTGTGCCTCCGTGTCCTCTGTGTTGGGCGCGGTTTGCCTTTTCTCATCCGGCCTCCAGCGTCGAAGTATCCCCTTCCGGCAGCCCCAGCTCGCGCGCCTTGAGCAGGCGGCGCATGATCTTGCCGCTGCGCGTCCTCGGCAGCGAGGGCAGGAAGGCGATCTCCTTCGGCGCCACCGCGGCGCCGAGCTTCTTGCGGGCGTGGCCGAGCAGCTCCAGGCGCAGCGCGTCGCTGGCCTCGAAACCCTTCTTCAGAGAGACGAAGGCCTTCACCACCTCGCCCACCACCGCGTCGGGCTTGCCGATGACGCCGGCCTCGGCTACCGCCGGGTGCTCCATCAGCGCGCTCTCCACCTCGAAGGGACCGATCAGATGCCCGGCCGACTTGATGACGTCGTCGGCGCGGCCGACGAACCAGAACCAGCCGTCGGCGTCGCGCTTCGCCAGGTCGCCGGTGAGGTACCACTCGTCATTGGGGCCGGCGAAGCATTTCCGGTAGCGCTCCTCGTTGTGCAGGTAGCCGCGCAGCATCGAGGGCCAGCCCGCCTTCAGCGCCAGTTCGCCCTCGGTGTCCGCCGTGTCGACGGGACTGACTTTTCCCTCGGCATCCTTCTTCACGATGGCCGCCTCGATGCCGGGCAGCGGCCGCCCCATCGAGCCGGGCTTGATGTCGAAGGCCGGCGTGTTGGCGATCATGATGCCGCCGGTCTCGGTCTGCCACCAGTTGTCGTGGATGGGCAGGCCGAGCACTTCCTTGCCCCACCACACCGCCTCCGGGTTGAGCGGCTCGCCGACGCTGGCGACGAAGCGCAGATTGGGATACGAACGCTTGCGCGCGATCTCGGCGCCGGCCTTCATCAGCATGCGGATGGCGGTCGGCGCCGTGTACCAGACACTGACTTTTTCCTCGTCGAGGATGCGGTACCAGCGCTCGGCATCGAACTCGGCCTCGTCGACGATGGAGGTGACGCCGTGCAGCAGCGGCGCGATGATGCCGTAGGAGGTGCCGGTCACCCAGCCCGGGTCGGCGGTGCACCAGTAGATGTCATCGGCGTGCAGGTCGAGCGCGTAGCGCCCGGTGGCGTAATGCGTCGCCACCGCGCCATGCACGTGCATCGCCCCCTTCGGCGTGCCGGTGGTGCCGCTGGTGAAGTGCAGCAGCGACAGGTCTTCGCTATCGGTCGGTACGATGTCGAAAACGTCGGAGGCCTGCGCCATCAGGGTGCCGAAGTCGAGCGTGCCGGGGATGTTCGTCGCCTGCCCGTCCTCGCCCACCAGCAACACGTGGCGCAGCGTCGGCAGCTCTGCACGAATCTTTTCCACCTTGCGCTCGTAGAGCAGTTCCGTGGTGACCAGCACGCTGCCCTCGCCCAGCTTGATGCGCGTGGCGACCGGCTCCGGGCCGAAGGCGGAAAACAGCGGCGAGACCACCGTGCCGTTCTTGAAGCTGCCCAGCACCGTCACGTACAGCTCGGGAACGCGGCCGGAAAGCAGGAACAGACGTTCGCCCTTGCCGATGCCGAGCGACTTCAGCACGTTGGCGAATCGATTGGTCAGGCGCGACAGTTCGCCGTAGCCGATGTCGCGCTTCGCCTGTGCGCCGAGGAAGCGGAAGGCGGTCTTGTCGCGCAGCGGTCCGCGGGCGTGACGCTCGACGGCTTCAAAGGCGATGTTGAGCCCGCCGCCCGGCAGTCCGGCCAGCTCGGCGCGCACGGCCTGCCAGGAAAATGCCGCGCGCGTGGCCGCGTAGTCCGCCAGGTTCGGCGGCACGCGCAATTCGGCGGCGCTCTTGCGGATGATGCCCGGACGGTCCATCCTGCTTCCTCCCAGCCGGTGATGCACGCATTCTGGGGTGCCGGAGCCGATCCGGACTTTGATTCAGGACAAAGAATCAGGCGACGCGGAAATTCCTGAACTGCCAGGGATCGTCGCGGTCGATGTCTTCCTCGAACAGCCGCCCCCGGTTGAGCAGGGGCGTCCAGTTGCTGTATTCGCCGACCACCTGGCCGAGGTAGGGACGAATGAAGTCCATGACCTCGGCGTGATCCATGTCTTCCGGCTCGACGACGCCGCGGTCAGGGTGGCGCAGCGCCCAGATCACGCCGGCCACCACCGGTGCCGTCACCTGCAGGCTGGTGGCGCTGTTGTGCGGTGCCAGCCGGCGCGCCTCCTCGATGCCGAGCCGCGAGCCGTACCAGTAGGCGCCCTTCTCGTGGCCCATCAGCAGCACGCCCAGCTCGTCCAGGCCGGAAACGACCTCATCCTTGACCAGGCGGTGCGAGGACTGCATCTTCCAGTTTCGGGCGGCCAGTTCGTGCAGCGACAGCACGGCGTCGTCGCAGGGGTGGTAGGCGTAATGCACCGTCGGCCGGTATTCGGGGCTGTCGCCGGTGCCGATGCTGAGAAAATCGGCCAGCGAAATCGATTCGCTGTGGGTGATGAGAAAGCCGTGGATCGCTCCGGCCAGCGGCGTCCAGGTGCGCACGCGGGTGCTGGCGCCGGGGCGGGTCAGGTAGATGGCGGCCTTGCAGCCGGCGGCATGGCGGCGGCCGTCGGCGGGGAAATGCTTCTCGTGGCTGCCCCAGCCGAGTTCGGCCGGCTGGCAGCCCTCGCCGACGAAGCCTTCCACCGACCAGGTGTTCACGAACTCGCCGGGCGCCTTGCGCGGCTCGGCCACCTGGGTGTCGCGCTCGGCGACGTGGATGACGCGGATGTTCATTTCCTGCGCCAGGCGCGCCCAGCCGGCGCGATCCTGCGGGGCGGCGGCCGGCCGGCCGGTGTCGCGGGCGATGTTGAGCAGCGCTTCCTTGGCGAGGTGGGAAATCATGCCCGGATTGGCGCCGTGGGTGATGACGGCCGTCGGCATGCCGGGGCGCTTGAGGGCCAGCGCCGTCTCGCGCATGGAATAGTTGGTGCGGGCTTCGGGGGCGATCGAGGCATCCGTGTAGCCGCCGGCCCACGGCTCGATGCAGGTGTCGGCGTAGAGGGCGCCGCGTTCCTGACAGAGCCGGATGAGGGCAATGCTGGAGACGTCGGTGGAGCAGTTGATGAGGATGTCGCCGCGCCCGAGCCGAGGATCGAGCAGGGCGCGGTAATTGTTCGGGTCAAGCGGGGTGTCGTGGAAGGCCACCCCATATTCGGCGGCCACCCGGCGGCCGTTTTCATCGCCGGTGACGATGGTGATCTGATCCGGTTTCAGGTCGATGTGGCGCAGCAAGAGAGGCAGGACGCCCTGACCGATCGAACCGAAACCCACCATGACGATGCGGCCGGAATAGGCCAGCGCTTTGAGATTCTCCGCCAATTTCTCTCCCCTAAAAACCTTTCCGCGGCCCTTTGGGCGACATGGTGATGAATGAAGTAAGGCCACGAAGATTAAAGGGAAATCAAAAAAAACGCAATGTCGCGGAACAAGTCCCCGGCAGGCAATCCCGCTTCGCCGGTCGTCGTGCCGACGCGTAGAATCCGCCCGGTACGGGAAAAAGGACAGATGCGGAAACGCCGGGAAAAAGTCGATTACAGCGCCGAGATGAACAGGCACGACGCACTGGCCATGCGCCTGTTGTACGCTGCGCTGGGCACGCTGTTCGTGCTGCTCGGCATCGCCGGCGCCTTCCTGCCGGTCCTGCCGAGCACCCCCTTCATGCTGCTGGCCGCCGGCTGCTATGCCCGCGCCTCGACCCGCTTCTACAACTGGCTGCTCAACAATCCGACTTTCGGGCCGACCATCCTCGAATGGCGGCGCTACCGCAGCATCCCCTGGCGCGTCAAGCTCGCCGCCATCGCCCTGATGGCAACGACACTGGGCATTTCCGTCATTTTCTTCGTGCCATGGCCCGAGCTGCAGGCGGCGCTGGCGCTGTTCGGCCTGCTGCTGGCCACCTATATGTACCGCATTCCCTCGCGCGACCGCCCCAGGTAATTCATGCCGCTTGCCGAAACATCGCTTGCCTTTGCCCTGCACGGCGCCGCGCTGGCCGTGGCGGAGGTGCTTGCCGGCCGCAACCTGAACGAGGCGCTCGCCGGCCTGTGGCGGAAATGGCCCGACCTGCCGCCCGGCCAGCGCGGCGCCGTGCAGGACCTCGCCTATTCGACGCTGCGTTGCCACGGCCGCGGCGACTTCTTTCTGGCGCGCCTGATGCAGAAACCGCCGGCCGCGGCCGTGCGCGCCCTGCTGCTGGTGGCGCTGAGCCGCCTGGAGGCGCGGCCGGAGGAGGCGCACACCATCGTCGACCAGGCCGTCGAGGCGGCCGGCGCCCTCTCGCGCGGCAAGAGCAAGGCGCTCGCCAACGGTGTGCTGCGCAACTTCCTGCGCCGGCGCGCCGAGTTCGAGGCGGCGGTGTCGCAGGACGAGGCTGCGCACTGGCAGCATCCGCACTGGTGGATTGCACGTCTGCGCAGCGCCTATCCGGACCGCTGGCGGGCGATCCTCGAGGCAGGAAACGGCCGCCCGCCGATGACCTTGCGGCCGAACCGGCGCCGTGTCGCGGCGACTGACTTTTTGACGCGGCTCGCGGCGGCAGACCTGCCGGCGCGCCTGCTCGAAGGCGGGGCGATCCTGCTCGAGCGCCCGCTGCCGGTGGAGCGCCTGCCCGGCTTCGGCGAGGGGCTGGTTTCGGTGCAGGATGCCGGCGCGCAGCGTGCCGCGAACCTGCTGGACGTGCATGACGGCATGCGGGTGCTGGACGCCTGTGCCGCTCCGGGCGGCAAGACGGCGCATGTGCTCGAGCTGGCCAGCGTCGACCTGCTGGCGCTGGACAGCGACGGCGGCCGTGCGCTGCGCATTTCGGAAAACCTGTTCCGGCTCGGCCTGGCGGCGAAGGTGGCCACGGCCGATTGCCGCGAGCTCGACACCTGGTGGGACGGGCGCGAATTCGACCGCATCCTCGCCGATGTGCCCTGCACCGCCGCCGGCGTGGTGCGCCGCCACCCGGATGCGAAGTGGCTGCGGCGCGAAGGCGACATTGCGCAGTTCGCCCGCACGCAGGAGAAAATCCTCGCTGCGCTGTGGCGGGTGCTCGCGCCCGGTGGTAAATTGCTGTACGCGACCTGCACCCTCTTCCCCGAGGAGAACGGCCGCCAGGTCGCGGCCTTTGCCGCGCGACAAGAAGATTGTATGCGGCTGCCGATCGGGGGCGCCCCCGATCTGCAGCTGCTGCCGAACGAAGAACATGACGGCTTTTATTACGCCCTTCTCCAGAAACAGGCCTAGCGGGCCTGTGCGCCGGCTGGCGGCGGCGCTGCTGTTCTTCGCCATGGCCCTGTTTTCCATTGCTGCCGTTGCTGCGGAGATCGACGTGAAAAGCGCCGAAATCGCGGCGGGCGAGGAATCCTGGCTGCTCGACGCGGAGTTCGGCATCGACCTTGGCAGGCGCCTGGAGGAAGTGGTCTCGCATGGCGTGGCGCTCTATTTCGTCGCCGAATTCGAGCTGACCAAGGCGCGCTGGTACTGGATGGACGAGCACGTCGCCGGCCGCAAGCAGACCTGGCGGCTGGCCTACAATGCGCTCACCCGCCAATACCGCCTTTCTTCCGGCCCGCTGCACCAGAGCTTCGGATCGCTGGAAGAAGCGCTGCGCGTGCTGTCCCGGCTGCGCAACTGGGCGGTGGCCGACAAGGCGCAGCTCAACCAGGGCGAGTCCTACAACGCCGCCCTGCGCCTGAAGCTCGACCTCACCCAGCTGCCGAAGCCCTTCCAGGTCAGCGCCATCGGCAGCAAGGACTGGAACATCACCGCTGAAGTGAAGCGCTGGAGCTTCGTTCCGCCGTCCGCCGCGGAAGGACCGGCGAAATGAGGCGGCTGCCATGAGGTGGTTGCTCCTGGCCGCTGCGGCACTGGCGGCGATCCTGCTGTTCCTGCTGGCCTCGGCGTCGGCCAACACGGCGCTTTTCGCCGGCCAATACCGCTTGCTGTTGGGCTTCAGCGCCGCCGTCGCCACCACGCTGCTCGGCCTGGTGCTCTGGCAACTGCGCAGACTCTGGCGCGAGCACCGGGCCGAGGTCTTCGGCTCGCGCCTCAAGCTGCGCCTGGTGCTGATGTTCGCCCTGATGGCGGTGGTGCCGGGCGCGCTGGTATACGCCGTCTCGCTGCAGTTCGCCGTGAAGAGCATCGAATCCTGGTTCGACGTGCGCGTGGACAAGGCGCTGGAGGGTGGCCTCAACCTCGGCCGCAATGCACTGGACTACCTGCTCGCCGACCTGTCCGAGAAGGCCCGCACCATGGCGCTCGAACTGGGCGATGCCTCGGGCGCCATGCGCTCCGCGCGGCTGAACCGCCTGCGCGAACAGGCCGGGGTGCAGACGGCCACGCTGGTTTCGCCGGGCGGCCAGGTGATCGCCAGCAGCACCGGGGAGCGCGCCGCGCTGCTGCCCGACCTGCCTTCTTCCTCCCAGTTGCGCCAGGCGCGCCAGGGGCTCGGCGTGAGCGCCGTGGAAGGCGATGCCGCGAGCGGGCTGACGCTGCGCGTGCTGGTGCCGGTCACGCCGCTTTCATTTACCGGGGAGACGCTGGTGCTGCAGCTCACCCAGGCGGCGCCGGCTTCCATCGCCGCCAGCGCCGAGAGCGTGCAGGCCGCCTATCGCGACTACCAGGAGCTGTCGCTGGCGAAGAGCAGCCTGAAATGGATGTACACCCTGACGCTGACCCTGGCGTTGCTGCTCTCGCTCCTGACCGCGATCGCGCTGGCCTTCCTCTTGGCGCGCCGGCTTTCCGCGCCGCTGTCCATCCTCGCCCGCGGCACCGAGGCGGTGGCGGCCGGCGATTATTCGCCGCGCGAAATCGTCGCCACGCGCGACGAGCTGGGCGTGCTGACCCAGCAGTTCAGCCAGATGACGCGCCAGCTCGACGAGGCGCGCGGGCAGGCGGAAAGAAGCCGCGCCGAGACCGAGGCCGCGCGCGCCTATCTGGAAAGCGTGCTCGGCAACCTCTCGGCGGGCGTGCTGGCCTTCGGCGCCGACGGCCGCCTGCGCGCCGCCAACGACGGTGCCCGCGCCATCCTGCACGACGACCTTGCCGAGGCGCTGGGGCATCCGCTGGTCGGCTGGATCCGGCATCTCGAATTGCGCGATGCCATCGCCGCCGGCTGCGGCGAGGAGCCGGGCGAATGGCAGCGCGAGATCGAGATGCACAACGGCGCCGGCGTGCCGCAGGTGCTGCTGGTGCGCGGTTCGCGCCTGCCGGCGGCCACCGGCGGCGGCTGCGTGGTGGTGTTCGACGACATCACCCAGCTCATCGCCGCGCAGCGTTCGGCGGCCTGGGGCGAGGTGGCGCGGCGACTGGCGCACGAGATCAAGAACCCGCTCACCCCGATCCAGCTCTCCGCCGAGCGACTGCAGCACAAGCTCGCCGACAAGCTGACGGGCAGCGAACGCGAGATGCTCGAGCGCTCGACGCAGACCATCGTGAACCAGGTCGAGGCGCTGAAGCACATGGTGAACGACTTCCGCGACTACGCGCGGCTGCCGCCGCCGCAGCTCGGCGCGCTCGACCTCAACGCCCTCGTCGGGGAAGTGCTCGGCCTGTACGAGACTTCCCGCGCACGCATCCGGGCGGAGCTGGCCGAAGGCCTGCCGCGCGTGGCCGGCGACGCGGCGCAACTGCGCCAGGTGATCCATAATCTGGTTGCCAACGCCGAGGACGCCCTGGCCGAGGTGGCCGAGCCGGAAATCCGCATCGTCACGCGCGCCGAGGGGCGCGGGGCGGTGCTGTCGGTGATCGACAACGGCAGCGGGTTTCCCAAGGAAATCCTCGCGCGGGTCTTCGAGCCTTATGTGACGACCAAGGCCAAGGGCACCGGCCTCGGCCTGGCGATAGTCAAGAAGATCGTGGACGAGCACCACGGGCAGATCGAGATCGCCAACACCGCGCCGCACGGCGCGCAGGTGAAGATACGGCTGCCGCTGGCGGCTTGAGAGACGAAACGGCATGGCAAAGATACTGGTAGTTGACGATGAAGTCGGCATCCGCGAATTGCTCTCGGAGATCCTCCGCGACGAGGGACACGACGTGCTGTTGGCCGAGCATGCCGCCGCCGCGCGCGTGACGCGCAACGCGGTTCGCCCCGACCTGGTGCTGCTCGACATCTGGATGCCGGATACCGACGGCATCACGCTGCTCAAGGAGTGGTCCGTCTCGGGCCAGCTCACCATGCCGGTGGTGATGATGTCCGGCCACGGCACCATCGACACGGCGGTGGAGGCCACGCGCATCGGCGCGCAGGACTTCCTCGAGAAGCCGATCGCCTTGCAGAAGCTGCTCTCCGCGGTCAAGCGCGCCCTGCAGAAATCCGCCGCGCCGCCGGCACGCACGGAACTCAGCCTGACGGCCTTTGCGCGGGCCGCCCCGCTGCGCGACCTGAAAAAGCGCCTCGATCAGGTTGCCGCCAGAAGCCGCGCCCTGATGTTGAAGACCGGCCCGGGCAGCCTGGCCGAACTGTGCGCGCGCAGCCTGCAGGCGCCGGGCAAGCCCTGGCTCGACCTGTCCGGCCACGGCCAGCCGCTGGCGATAGAGGTGCTGGAAGAGGCGACGGGAGGCATGTTGTTTGCGGAGGAACTCGCAGCGCTCTCCCGTCTGCAGCAAAAGAACCTGGCCTTCGCGCTCGATCGTCTGGAAAAATTCGACCTGCGCCTGGTGGCCGCCAGCACGCAGAGCACCGCCGAACTGGCGGCAGCGGGCTTCGACGAAGCCCTCGCGCGCCGCCTGGCGGAGGTCAGCCTGGGTGCGCCGGGCCTGGCCGAATTGAGGGACGAGGTGCCGGAGATTGCCGCGCAGGTCCTCACGCACCTGATCGAGGCCAACGAGGTGCCGCTGCGAAGGTTGTCCACCGCGGCACTCAACGCCCTGCGCCATCAGGCGTGGGCGGGCGGTTATGCCGAACTGAGGAATGCCGTGCGCTCGCTGGCGCTCGGCGCGCTGGAGGAGGAAATCGCCGCCGAGGAAGTGCAGCGCCTGCTGGCTCCCCAGCCGTCCGCCGCGGCGCAGGCGTTGCCGCTCGATTTGCCCCTGCGCGAGGCGCGCGAGGCTTTCGAGCGCGTCTATTTCGAGCACCACCTGCAACTCGAAAACGGCAACATGACCCGGCTGGCCGAGAAGTCCGGCCTCGAGCGAACCCATCTCTATCGAAAGCTCAAGGCGCTCGGCATCCCGATCGGCAGGAAGGGGGAGGAGCAGTGAAGATCATCATTCTCGGCGCCGGCCAGGTCGGCGCCTCGGTGGCGGAGAGCCTGGTGTCGGAGGCCAACGACATCACCGTCGTCGACACCGACGCCATGCGGCTCGCCCTGCTGCAGGACCGGCTCGACCTGCGTACCGTGGCGGGCAATGCATCGAGCCCGTCGGTATTGCGCCAGGCCGGTGCCGAGGACGCCGACATGCTGATCGCGGTGACGCAGAGCGACCAGACCAACCTGTGCGCCTGCAAGACGGCCCACGCGCTGTTCAACCTGCCGACGCGCATCGCCCGCGTCCGTTCCTTGGATTTCGCCGACCATGCCGAGCTGTTCGAACCGGAAAATTTCGCCGTCGACTTCTCCATCTGCCCCGAGCAGATCGTCACCGACTACATCGTCAAGCTGATCGAGTTTCCCGAGGCGCTGCAGGTGCTGGAATTCGCCGACGGCCAGGTCAGCCTGGTGGCGGTGCGCGCCTTCGAGGGCGGCCCGCTGGTCGGCCACCCCCTCAAGGACATGCGCCGCCACCTGCCGCAGATCGATGCCCGCATCGCCGCCATTTTCCGGCGCGACACGCCGATCATCCCGGAAGGCGACACCGTGATCGAGGTCGGCGACGAAGTGTTCTGCCTGGCGGCAACCAAGAACATCCGCAAGGTCATGCGCGAGCTGCGCCGCATGGACAAGCCGGTGAAGCGCGTCATGATTGCCGGCGGCGGCAACATCGGCCACCGCGTCGTGCGCGCCCTCGAGCGCGATTACCAGGTGAAGGTCATCGACCGCAACAAGCGCCACGCCGAATGGCTGGCGGAGAACGTCAGGCACGCCCTCGTGCTGCAGGGCGACGCCACCGACGAGAAGCTGCTCGGGGACGAGAACGTCGACCAGATGGATCTTTTCCTGGCGCTGACCAACGACGACGAGAACAACATCATGGCAGCCCTGCTCGCCAAGCGCATGGGCGCGCGCCGCGTGGCGGCGCTGATCAACCGCCGCGCTTATGCCGAGCTGCTGCAGGGCAGCCAGATCGACATCGCCATCTCGCCGGCGCAGACCTCCATCGGTACGCTGCTGGCGCACGTGCGCCGCGGCGACGTGGCGGCGGTGCACAGCCTGCGGCGAGGCGCCGCCGAGGCGCTCGAGCTGGTGGTGCACGGCGACGCCCAGTCCTCGCAGGTCATCGGCCGGCGCATCGAGGAGTTGCCGGTCATCAAGGGCGCCACCATCGGCGCCATCGTGCGCGCGCTGCCGCCGAAGGAGAAGCCGGTGTTCACGGAGGACCTGGCCGAAGAGCGCCAGTGCAAGGTCATCATGGCGCACCACGACACGGTAATCCAGGCCGAGGACCACGTCATCGTCTTCGTCGTGTCGAAGAGCCTGGTGCCCAAGGTCGAGAAGCTCTTCCAGGTCGGTTTCGCCTTCCTGTAGCCGACGCGGAAGGAAGCGGCCGATGAGCAACCCGCTGGCGGTCATACGTGTCTTCGCGCTGGTGCTGCTGGTGTTTGCGCTGACCATGCTGGTACCCATGATCGTCGCTTGGGCCGGCCGGGACGCCGCCGTCACGGCGTTCCAGTCCGGCTTTGTCGCCACCTTCCTTTCGGCGGCACTGCTCTGGCTGCTAACGCGGCGCCACGTCGACGAGCTGCGCGTGCGGGACGGCTACCTGCTGGTTTCCCTCGTCTGGGTGGGGATGCCAGCCTTCGCGACGATCCCCCTGATGCTTTACCTGCCGCAGATGAGCTTCACGGATGCCTATTTCGAGACGGTATCCGGCCTCACCACAACCGGTGCCACGGTCATCGAGGGACTGGACACGCTGCCGTTTTCCATCAACCTGTGGCGCACCGGCCTGGTGTTTCTCGGCGGCATGGGCCTGATCGTGCTGGTGGTGGCCATCCTGCCCCTGCTCGGCGTCGGCGGACGCCAGCTGTTTTCGGCGGAATCGCCCGGCCCGCTCAAGGACACCAAGCTGACGCCGCGCATGGCGCAGACGGCGAAGGGGCTCTGGCTGGTCTACCTCGCGCTGGCCGTGCTCTGCACCCTCGGCTACGTCTGGGCCGGCATGGGCTGGGGCGATGCCGTCATGCACATGTTCTCGACCCTGGGGCTGGGCGGCTTCTCCAGCCACGACGCGTCCTACGCCCATTTCAACTCGCCGGCCGTCGAGGCCGTGGCCATCGTCTTCATGACGCTGGCCGGCATGAACTTCGCCACCCACTACATGGCGATACGACGTCGCGACCTCGCCTTCTACTGGATCGACCCGGAGATCCGCTGGTATGTCGGCGTGCTCTACGCCAGCGTGCTGGGGATTGCCGCCTATCTGTGGTGGACGGGAACCTATCCGGACTTTGCCACGGCGCTGCGCTTCGCCGCCTTCAACACGGTGTCGATCGCCACCACCACCGGCTTCGCCAACACCGATTATGCCCAGTGGCCTTTCCTAGCCCCCATGTGGATGCTGTTCCTGTGCAGCTTCGTCACCTGCGCCGGCTCGACCGGCGGCGGCATCAAGATGATGCGCGCGATCATCGTCTTCCGCCAGGTGATGCGCGAGGTGGTGCGCATTGTGCACCCGAGCGCCGTGCGTACGGTCAAGCTGGCCGAGGCTCCCCTGCCCAACAAGATCGTCTTCGCCGTGCTGGCCTTCAGCTTCGCCTACATGGCGATCATCGTTTCGCTGACCCTGCTGATGGTCTTCTCCGGGCTGGATGTCGTCACCGGCTTCTCCGCCGTGGTGGCGAGCTTCAACAACACCGGCCCAGGCCTCGGCGAAGTGGGCCCGTCGACCACCTTCAAGTCGCTGAGCGACTTCCAGACCTGGGTGTGCACGGCCGCGATGCTGCTCGGCCGCCTGGAAATCTTCACCCTGCTGGTGGTCCTCTCGCCGGCGTTCTGGAGAAAGTAGGTGGAACGCCTGCTGGCGGTGCTCAACGTCATGGCGCGCATCGCGCTGATCTTCGGACTGGCCCTGCTGCTGCCGATCGGCGTGTCGTGGTGGATCGACGACGGCGCGCTGGGTGCCTTCGACGAAGCCCTCCTTGGCACGCTCGGCGGCAGCGCCCTGATCGCGCTGGCGACGCGGCGCTTTCGCCGCGAGCTGCGTGCCAACGACGGCGTCCTGCTGGTGGTGTTGTGCTGGGTGTTGCTGCCCCTGATCGCCACCGCGCCCCTCCTGCTCGGCATACCGGGCCTGCGCTTCGTCGATGCCTATTTCGAGGCCGTGTCCGGCCTCACCGCAACCGGGGCGACGGCGCTCTCCGGCCTCGACGGCCTGCCGCCCTCGCTCAATCTGTGGCGCACCGAGCTGCACTGGATCGGCGGCCTCGGCATCATCGTGCTGGCGGTGGCCATCCTGCCGTTGCTCGGCGTCGGCGGCCGCCAGCTCATGAAGGCCGAGGTGCCGGGGCCGGTCAAGGAAGCCGGCATCACGCCGCGCGTGACGGAGACCGCCAAGGGCTTCTGGATCATTTATCTTGCGCTGACGATCCTGTGCGCCCTGGCTTATGGCCTGGGCGGCATGAGTTGGCTGGACGCCCTCATTCATGCCTTCAGCACGGTGGCGCTGGGCGGCTTCTCCAGTCACGATGCCAGCTTCGCCTTTTTCGATTCGCCCCTGCTGGAAGCCATTACCATCGCTTTCGCGACGATCTCGGGCATCAGCTACGTGACGCATTTTGCGGTACTGTCCGGGAGAAGCCTGCGGCCTTACTGGCGCGATGGCGAAGCGCCCTGGTATCTCGGCGTGCTGCTGGCCAGCGTGCTGCTGATCGCCGCATATATCTGGCAGCAGGGTTATTACGCGGAGTTTTCCACCGCACTGCGCCATGCCGCCTTCAACACGGTATCGGTGGCGACGACGCTCGGTTATGCCTCGACCGACTACGCCAAGTGGCCGTTCTTCGCGCCGCTGTGGATGCTCTTCCTCTGCAGCTTCGCCACCTGCGGCGGTTCGACCGGCGGCGGCATCAAGATGATGCGCGCGGTCATCCTCTACAAGCAGGTCTTCCGCGAGATCACCCACGCCATTCACCCGAATGCGACGACCTTCGTCAAGCTCGGCGGCGCCATCGTGCCGAACAAGATCATCCTGGCGGTGCTCGGCTATGGCTTCCTCTACATGCTCTGCACCATCGTCTTCACGCTGGCGCTGGCGGCAAGCGGGGCCGATATCGTCAGCGCCTTTTCGGCGGCGGTGGCCTGCTTCAACAACACCGGGCCCGGTCTCGGCTTGGTCGGGCCGGACAGCAATTACGGCGTCCTCAATGATTTTCAGATCTGGGTCTGCAGTTTCGCGATGCTGCTGGGACGGCTGGAGATTCTGACTTTGCTGGTGGTGCTCACCCCGGCTTTCTGGCGCAAGTAATGACCCTCCCGCTCACGGGCGGGGGCGGTTCGCGGTCGATGCCCTTTGCGCAGGGTGATAAACTCGCACGATGAACAAGCCCAAGAACGACACTTTCCTGCGCGCCCTGCTGCGCCAGCCCACCGAACACACACCGATCTGGCTGATGCGCCAGGCCGGGCGCTACCTGCCCGAGTACTGCGAGACGCGGCGCCGCGCCGGCAGCTTCATGGATCTCTGTCGCAATCCCCGCCTGGCCTGCGAAGTGACGCTGCAGCCCCTGGCCCGCTACGACCTCGACGCGGCAATCCTGTTTTCCGACATCCTCACCGTGCCCGACGCCATGGGCCTTGGCCTGTATTTCGCCGAGGGCGAGGGGCCGAAGTTCGAGCGCCCCTTGCGCGAGGAATGGGAGATCCGTAACCTGGCCGCGCCCGACCCGGGCGCGGAGCTGCGCTATGTGCTGGACGCCGTGTCGGAAATCCGCCGCGCACTGGACAACTCGGTGCCGCTGATCGGCTTCTCCGGCAGCCCGTTTACCCTCGCCTGCTACATGATCGAGGGCGGCGCATCCGATGATTTCCGTGTCATCAAGTCCATGCTCTACGACCGTCCCGACCTGCTGCATCATGTGCTGGCCGTGAATGCCGAGGCAGTGACCGCTTACCTCAATGCCCAGATCGAGTGCGGTGCCCAGGCCGTGATGATCTTCGATACCTGGGGCGGGGCGCTCAGCCATCGCGCCTACCGGGAATTCTCCCTCGCCTACATGCAGCGCATCCTCGCCGGGCTCAAGCGCGAGCACGGCGGCGCGCGTATCCCGAGCATCGTGTTCACCAAGGGCGGTGGCCAGTGGCTGGAAGACATCGCGTCGATCGGCTGCGATGCCGTCGGCCTGGACTGGACCACAGACATCGACGCGGCCCGACGCCGCGTCGGCGACAAGGTGGCCCTGCAGGGCAATCTCGATCCGTCGGCCCTGTTCGCCCAACCGGAAAGGATCGTCATGGAAGCGCGCGCCATCCTCGATGCCTACGGTCCGGGCAGCGGCCATGTCTTCAATCTCGGCCATGGCATCTCACAATTCACCCCACCCGAGCATGTCACGGCGCTGGTGAATGCCGTGCACGAGCACAGCCGCAAGCAGCGCCAGATCTAACTTTCCGCGCCCCCATTTCCGGAGCCCAGGCTGGGCGCGGCCTGGCGCCGGGACCGCGTCGGAAACCGCATGAAAAAAGGCCTTCCGGAAGCGGTCGAGGGCTTGACTTATGCACAAAAGCTTGCTCCATGGGAAAGAATCACCGTTTTTCCGGCAAGGTTTCAGGCATAATTACAATTATTTGATTTAATTAACATTTATTTAGACTAATTAATAGGCGATGCAAGGAAAAGTCTTGTCTGGAGCGGATTTAAGACAATTCCGGAAAGGTTGCCCACAAAGTTATCCACAGATTTTGTGGACAAGAATATTGCGCTTTGATTGCAGTACCTTAGCGGTGATTTCGATACTTGGCGCGAAGATGTGAAACCAATCCGAATGCAGCATAAAAATTTTTCGAAATGACATCGCCGGTCCTCCGCGTTGCGCTCGACGTGCCCTTGCCGCGCGGATTCGATTACCTTGCGCCGGGCGCGCAAGAAAGCGACGTGGGAAGGCGTGTCTGCGTGCCGTTCGGGCGCGGCGAAAAGATCGGCGTCATTCTGGAAATGCTGGCGGCAAGCGAGCTGCCGCCGGAAAAGCTCAAGCCGGTGCGGGACATATTGCGTGACATGCCGCCGCTTCCACCCGACTGGCTGGCACTGGCGGATTTCTGCAGCGGTTATTACCAGCATCCGGTCGGCGAGGTGATGGCCCTCGCCCTGCCGCCCGCGTTGCGACGGCGCAATGTGCTGCCGCGCCTGCCGGATCGCAACCTCTTCCGCATTACCGAAGAAGGCCGGCGCGCATTGCCGAGCCTGATGCAGCGCAGCATCGCCGCGCGCCTGTTGGCTGCGCTGGAATCAAACGGCGCGATGACGCGAGACGAACTGCGCGCGATATCCGCAGCGGCGGCAAAGCAGCTGCCGGATCTGCTTGAAAAAGGCTGGCTGCAGGCCGAACGGGAGGGGCGCAACCGCAAGGCGGCTGTCGGCCCGGAGTTGCTGGAGGAACAGCGCCGGGCTGTGGATTCCGTGACCCAGGGGTTCGGCCGCTTCGCGCCTTATCTATTGCATGGCGTCACCGGCAGCGGCAAGACCGAAGTCTATTTGCGCCTCATCGCAGGCGCGCTCGAGCGCGGCGGGCAGGCCTTGCTGCTGGTGCCTGAGATCGCCCTGACGCCGCAGCTCGAAGCGAGGGTGAGCGATCGCTTTCCCGGCGCGCGGCTGGTGAGCCTGCACAGCAGCATGGCGGAAGGCGCGCGCGCGGCGGGATTCCTCCAGGCCTTGAGCGGCGAGGCTGACATCGTGCTGGGCACGCGGCTGTCGGTGTTCACCCCGCTGCCGCGCCTTGCGCTGATCGTGGTGGACGAGGAGCACGATCCCTCCTTCAAGCAGCAGGAGGGGATGCGCTACTCGGCGCGCGACGTGGCGGTGTGGCGGGCGAAGCAGCGCGGCGTGCCGGTCGTGCTCGGCTCGGCCACGCCCTCGCTGGAAACCTGGGCCGCGGCGCAGTCCGGCCGTTACACCCTGCTCGAACTGACCGCGCGGGCGGTGGCGGAAGCCATGCCCGAGGTGCGCTGCGTCGACACCCGGCGCGAGAAGCTGCAGGACGGCATGAGCGAGCACTTGCTGCGCGCCATTGCCTTGCGGCTGGGGCGTGGCGAGCAGAGCCTCATCTTCCTTAATCGGCGCGGCTACGCGCCGGTGCTGGCCTGTCCGTCCTGCGGCTGGGTCAGCCGCTGCCCGGGCTGCGCCGCGAACCTGGTGGTGCATCTCGCCGACAAGCGGCTGCGCTGCCACCACTGCGGCCGCGAGGAGCGCATCCCCGTCGCCTGCCCGACCTGCGGCAATCAGGACATCCACCCCTTCGGCCGCGGCACGCAAAGACTGGAGGAAGCGCTGGCCGCGCGCTTCCCGCAGGCGCGCATCCTGCGCGTGGACCGCGATAACACTAAAAGTCAGTCGCGCTGGCACGCCGTGCTCGAGGCCATCCACAAGGGCGAGGCCGACATCCTGGTCGGCACGCAGATGCTGGCCAAGGGCCACGACTTCCCCAATCTGACCCTGGTCGGCGTACTGAATGCCGACGCGGCGCTGTTCGCCGCCGACTTCCGCGCGCCGGAGCGGCTGTTTGCCCAGCTCATGCAGGTCGGCGGCCGCAGCGGCCGTGCCGCCTTGCCCGGCCAAGTGCTGGTACAGACCCAGTATCCCGAGCATCCGCTTTATCGCGCGCTGGCGGCCCATGACTTCGCCGCCTTTGCCGCGGAACAACTCGCCGAGCGCGAACGCGCCGGCTTCCCGCCCTTCACCCACCAGGCCATGCTGCGCGCCGAGGCGCCGGAGCTGAAACAGGCGCTCGCTTTCCTGCAGACCGCAGCGGAAATCGGGGCGGGATTGGCGACAGGAGAAGTGGCGCTCTACGATGCCGTGCCGATGCGGCTGCACCGGCTGGCCCATCTCGAGCGCGCCCAGTTGCTGGCCGAGTCGCGCAGCCGGCCGGCGCTGCAGGCCTTCCTTTCCAATTGGCTGGCGGCGGTGCGCGTACTCAAGGCTCCGCGCGCCCTGCGCTGGCACATCGACGTCGATCCGCTGGAGTTCTGATCAGCGCCTTCTGCCCTCGTAAATGAACCAGGCGTAGGCCGTACCCTGCAGGACCAGCATGATCATGAACGTCATGCGGTAGGACGCCTCCGCCGCGAACCCCGACAGGATCAGCCCGTCGATCAGCACGCCCAAGCCCCATTGCAGAACGAAGGCGCCGACGAAGGCGAGCAGGTTGAGCGCCGTCGTCACGCGGCCGGAGAGCGTTGGCGCGAAGTGGGCCGCCAGCAGCGCATAGGAGAGTGAACCGCCGGAGACGCCGATGCCATAGAGGAACCAGGGCAGCGCGACCGGCTGCAGGCCCGCCACCATCGCCGCCTGGCTGGCCAGCGCCAAGCCGTAGCCGCCGACCAGCAGGGCGGCCGGACGGATGCCGGCGCGCGAAAGCCGCGTGGCGAAGCTGGCAATGCCGAGGTGGGACAGCAGCATGGCGAGGTTCAGCGCGAAGAGCACCTCCGCCGCCCCGTGCCGCGTCAGGCCATCGACTTCGATCAGCCACGGCACCGCCCACAGACCCTGCACCGCCATGAAGCCTCCGGTGATCAGCGCCACCGGCGGCGCATAGCGCCAGAAGGTGCGGTGCACAAGGATGCCGGCGACCGCCTTCAATTGGGCGGCGAGGCTGTCGCGCGCCCCGCTGGCCTCGTGCTGCGGCACCGAGAAAAATATCCAGGCGGCGACCGCCGCCAGCAGCAAAGTCAGTCCCTGGAATACGCCGCGCCAGCCGATGAGCGGCAGCGCCAGCTCGAGCGGCAGGCTGGCGGTGACGGCGCCGAGGCCGCCCGAGGCCATGATGGCGCCCGTGAGCGAGGCCTGGCGCTCGGCCGGGAAGTTTTGCGAAAAGCCCTTGAAGGCGGCCATCAGGCAGGAGGAGACGCCGAGGCCGATGAGCCCGCGTGCCAGGGTCAGCTGGAGCGTCGAGTCGCCGAAGGCGAAGAGCAGTGCGCCGGCGGCGGCGACCAGCAGCAGGCCGCCCTCCACCCGGCGCGGGCCGAAGCGGTCGAGCAGCAGGCCGAGCGGGATCTGGAAGGCGGCGAAGGCGATCAGGTAGGCGCTGGTGAGCAGGCCGAGGTCGGCGGCCGACAGCGACAGCTCGCGCGAGAGTTCCGGAGCGATCACGGCATTGACCGTGCGCAGCAGGTAGGACAGGTAGTAGCCTGCCGCGAAAGGCAGGAAGACGCGAACCCACAGGCTCATCTCAGCCGTTCTTTTCGAGCCATTCGAGGCGCTGGCCGATCTTCTGCACCCAATTCGGCGACAGCCCCGGCGTCTCGCGCAGTCGGGCCAGCTCGGCGGGATCGGGCCGGTGCGCGCGAAACGCGAACCACAGGCGGCGCAGGGAAACCGGTTCGGCCTGGCGCTCGATCAATTCGAAACGATCGCCCGCCGCGATCGCTCCGGTCTCCAGCACCCGGTAGTACCAGCCGGCGACGCAATGCTCGGCGACGAAGCGCATCAACTCCTCCTCGCCGAATTTATGGTTGAGTTTCCAGCAGGGCTGGCGCGGCTGGCTGACCTGCACCGTCGCGGCGCCGATGCGGAAGACATCGCCGATGCACACCGTGTCCTCGGCCCAGCCGCGGGTCGACACGTTCTCGCCGAAGCTGCCCGGCACGAACAGCGCCGACTTGTCCGGAAAGGCCGTGGCGAGCCGCGCATAGTTCTCCGCGGCGTAGTGGTGCAGCGCCTTCCACGGTCCGCCGTGCACGCGCCGGTCCGCCTGCTCGTCGCCCCGCAGCCCTTCGGGGCCGAGCAGGACGGGGCCGCTGACCGCCGCCTTGAAGATCCCGCTCGGATGCCCCTCCGGCGGCAGCGGGCGAATGCCGCCGACGTACACTGCCGCGATCCGGTTCATGCCAGATGCTTGAGTGCCGCCTGATGGATTGAAGCCAGCGCGTCGAGGCGCTCCACCGTCATGCCGAGGTCGCGCAGCCGCCCGTCGGCGAGGCCGTAGATCCAGCCATGCACGGCGAGCCGCTGGTCGCGCTCCCAGGCGTCGCGCACGATGGTGGTCTGCGCCACGTTGGCGACCTGCTCGACGACGTTGAGTTCGCACAGGCGGTCGGCCGCCGCTTCGCCGGCGAGTGGCGCCAGCAGCGCGGCGTGCTTGTCGCGCACATCCTGGATGTGGCGCAGCCAGTTGTCGATGAGGCCGAGGCGCTCGCCGGTGAGCGCCGCGCGCACGCCGCCGCAACCGTAGTGGCCGCAGACGATGATGTGCTTCACCTTCAGGACGTCGACGGCGAACTGCATCACGGACAGGCAGTTGAGGTCGGTGTGCACCACCACGTTGGCGACGTTGCGGTGCACGAACACCTCGCCGGGCGCCAGCCCGGTGATCTGGTTGGCCGGCACGCGGCTGTCGGAGCAGCCGATCCACAGGTACTCGGGATTCTGCAGGTGGGAGAGCTTGTCGAAGAATCCCGGCTCCTGGGCGATCATTTTCTCGGCCCAGCCGCGGTTGTTTTCGAACAGGTGGCGTAGCGTCTTCATGGGCCGGATTATACGGGTTAGAATCGGCGCACCATGCTGATCGTCTTCAAATCCAAAGCCGCCGGCGACGTCATGATGTTCGGCGACGTCGCCCATGCCATGATGGAAATCATGGGCAAGGCGCCCGGGCCCAAGGGCATCGTCACCGTCGAGCAGCTGCCCGAGGCCATCGCCCGCCTGAAGGCCGCCGTGGCGCAGGACAAGGCCGAGAAACCGGTCGTCGACCATGACGAGCGCCACTTCGAGAAGACCCCCGAGGGCGGCAAGCGCGAGTACGTCAGCCTGGCGCGCCGCGCCGTGCCGCTGATCGAGCTGCTGGAATACTCCCTGAAGGAAGCAGTGCCGGTGGTGTGGGGCGTCTGATTTCCGCCTACAGCACCGGCGCCAGCCAGCGCTCGGCTTCCGCCACACTCATCCCTTTCCGTTTCGCGTAATCCTCGAGCTGGTCGCGGCCGATTTTCGTCACCGCGAAGTAGCGCGCGTCGGGGTGGGCGAGGTAGAAGCCGGAGACCGAGGCGGCCGGATGCATGGCGAAGGATTCGGTGAGTTGGATGCCGGCGTTTTTCGTGGCATCGAGCAGGGCGAACAGCGGGCCCTTTTCGGTGTGGTCGGGGCAGGCCGGGTAGCCGGCGGCGGGGCGGATGCCGCGGTACTTCTCGGCGATCAGCTCTTCGTTGGTCAGCTTCTCGTCGGTGGCATAGCCCCAGAACTCGCGGCGCACGCGCTGGTGCAGGTGTTCGGCGAAGGCCTCGGCCAGGCGGTCGGCCAGCGCCTTGAGCAGGATGCTGTTGTAGTCGTCGTGCTGCGCCGCGAATTCCGCCAGCTTCTTCTCGATGCCGAGGCCGGCGGTGACGGCGAAGGCGCCGACGTGATCCGCGACGCCGGAGTCCTTCGGCGCGACGAAATCCGACAGGCAGTAATTCGGCTTGCCCTCCGGGCGCACCTGCTGCTGGCGCAGGTTGTGCCAGGTCAGGCGCACCGTCCGGCGCGATTCGTCGGTGTAGATCTCGACATCGTCGCCGACGCTGTTGGCCGGGAAGAGGCCGAACACGCCGTTGGCGCTGAGCCACTTCTCGGCGACGATGCGTTTCAGCATGGCCTGCCCGTCGGCGAAGACCTGCCGCGCCGTCTCGCCGACCTTCGGGTCGTCGAGGATCGCCGGATAGGAACCGGCGAGGTCCCAGGTCTGGAAGAAGGGCGCCCAGTCCAGGCAGGGCACCAGCTGCGCGAGGTCGTAATTCGCCAGCGACTGCACGCCGAGGGTCTTCGGCTTCGTTGGCGCGGCGTCGACCGTCTTGAATCGGTTGGCGCGCGCCGCTTCCAGCGTCACCAGTTGCACGCCCTTCTTCTGCGCATGCTGCTCGCGGACTTTCGCATAGTCGGCGGCGATTTCGGCGCGGTAGGCGGCGCTCCGCCCTTCCGATAGCAGCTGCGAGACGACGCCGACGGCGCGCGAGGCGTCCGGCACGTACACCGTGGCGCAGGCATAGTTCGGCGCGATCTTGATGGCGGTGTGGGCGCGCGAGGTGGTGGCACCGCCGATCAGCAGCGGCAGGTCGAAGCCTTGGCGCTGCATTTCCGCCGCCACGTGCGACATTTCCTCCAGCGAGGGCGTAATGAGGCCGGAGAGGCCGATGGCCTGGGCGCCGTGCTCCTTCGCCGCGTGCAGGATCTTCTCCGCCGGCACCATCACGCCGAGGTCGACGATCTCGTAGCCGTTGCAGCCGAGCACCACGCCGACGATGTTCTTGCCGATGTCGTGCACGTCGCCCTTCACAGTGGCGATGACGATCTTGCCTTTCGAGGCGGCGCCGCTCTTGCGCTTGTCCTCCTCGATGAAGGGGATGAGGTGGGCCACCGCCTGCTTCATGACGCGCGCCGACTTCACCACCTGCGGCAGGAACATCTTGCCGGCGCCGAAGAGGTCGCCGACGACGTTCATGCCGTCCATCAGCGGGCCCTCGATGACGTCGAGCGGGCGCGCCGAGGCGAGGCGCGCCTCCTCGGTGTCCGCGACGATGAAATCGGTGATGCCCTTCACCAGGGCGTGGGCGAGGCGCTCGCGCACGGGCTTCGCGCGCCAGGCGAGGTCAGGCGTCGACTCCTTCGCCGCGCCCTTCACGCTGGCGGCGACCTCGATCAGGCGCTCGCCGGCATCCGGGCGACGGTTCAGCACCACGTCCTCGACGCGCTCGCGCAGCTCGAGGGGGATATCCTCGTACACGCCGAGCTGGCCGGCATTGACGATGCCCATGGAGAGTCCGGCCTGGATGGCGTGGTAGAGGAAGACGGTGTGGATGGCCTCGCGCACCGGGTCGTTGCCGCGGAAGGAGAACGACACGTTCGAGATGCCGCCGGAGACCTTGGCGCCGGGCAGGTTGACGCGGATCCAGCGCGTCGCTTCGATGAAATCGACGGCGTAGTTGTCGTGCTCGGCGATGCCGGTGGCGATGGCGAAGACGTTGGGGTCGAAGACGATGTCGCCGGGCGGGAAGCCGTTTTGCACCAGCAGGTCATAGCTGCGCCGGCAGATCGACGTCTTGCGCGCCAGCGTGTCGGCCTGGCCCTGCTCGTCGAAGGCCATGACGATCACCGCCGCGCCGTAGCGCCTGACTTTGCGCGCCTGCTCGAGGAACTTCGTCTCGCCTTCCTTGAGCGAGATGGAATTGACGATGCCCTTGCCCTGCAGGCACTGCAGGCCGGCCTCGATCACCTCCCACTTCGAGGAGTCGACCATCACCGGCACGCGGGCGATGTCCGGCTCGGAGGCGATCAGGTTGAGGAACTTCACCATCGCCGCCTGCGAATCGAGCATGGCCTCGTCCATGTTGACGTCGATGACTTGCGCGCCGGCGTCCACCTGGGCGCGCGCCACCGAGACGGCTTCGGCGAACTGGCCGTTGAGGATGAGGCGGGCGAAGGCCTTCGAGCCGGTGACGTTGGTGCGCTCGCCGACGTTCACGAACAGCGACTGTTCATTGACGTTGAACGGCTCCAGCCCGGACAGCCGCAGGGAAAAGTCAGTCCCCGCGCGACGGCGCGGGGCGATGCCGTTCAGCGCCTGCGCGATGGCGGCGATATGCGCCGGCGTCGTGCCGCAGCAGCCGCCGGCGATGTTGATGAGGCCGGCGCGCGCCCAGTCGACGATCTCCGCCGCCAGCATCTCCGGCGTCTCGTCGTAGCCGGTCGGCGCCAGCGGGTTGGGCAGGCCGGCGTTGGGGTGCGCCGAGACGAAGCAGTCGCACAGGCGGGAAAGTTCTTCGACGTACTGGCGCAGCTCCTTCGCGCCGAGCGCGCAGTTGAGGCCGAAGCTCAAGGGCCGCGCGTGGCTGAGCGAATTCCAGAAAGCTTCCGTCGTCTGGCCGGACAGCGTGCGGCCGGAGGCGTCGGTGATGGTGCCGGAGATCATGATCGGCAGGCGGCGGCCGATCGCGTCGAAATGCCGCTCGACGGCGTAGAGCGCCGCCTTGGCGTTCAGCGTGTCGAAGATGGTCTCGACCAGGATCAGGTCGGCGCCGCCGTCGCACAGGCCGCGCACCGCGTCGAGGTACGCCGCCACCAGCTCGTCGAAGCTGACGTTGCGAAAGCCCGGGTCGTTCACGTCGGGCGAGATCGAGGCGGTGCGCGAGGTGGGCCCGAGCACGCCGGCGACGAAGCGCGGCTTGTCCGCGGTGGAATATTCGTCGGCGGCCTCGCGCGCCACCTTCGCGCCGGCGACGTTCAGCTCATAGGCGAGCGCCTCCAGCCCGTAGTCGGCCTGCGAGATCGAGGTGGCGTTGAAGGTGTTGGTCTCGACGATGTCGGCGCCGGCGGCGAGGTAGTCGGCGTGGATGGCGCGGATCGCCTCCGGCTTCGTCAAGAGCAGCAGATCGTTGTTGCCCTTCAGCTCCTTCGGGTGATCCTTGAAGCGGGTGCCGCGATAGTCGGCATCCTGCAGTCCGTGGCGCTGAATCATGGTGCCCATGGCGCCGTCGAGGATGAGGATGCGCCGGGCGAGGAGGGTGCGAAGCAGTTCGCTGCGGTCGGGTTGCATGGAATTACCGTATCTTCAAAAGACAAAACCCGTTCGTCGGTGTGGCGAACGGGTCTGCGCTCGCTTTAGCGGAATTTCTTGGGCGCCCCGCAAGCTGACGATCAAATCGGCGCAGGACGAAACTTACGCCGATCGATGCGGACTGTCAATTGAAGCTGGGACCGCTGGCTTTCCAAACTACCAGGCGCTCGCTGCGCAGCACGCGCCCGTCGCGGCTGAAGTAAGCATTGAAAAAAACGTCCTTCTCGGCGGTCGATCCGGTGAGCCAGCTCCATACTTCTTCGTCGGGTTTGAGGTGGAAGCGCACGACCTCCTCCGGCTTGCCGAGCAGGCGGCGCACCGCGTCCTGCGTCAGGCCCGGCACGACGCGGCTGAAGTTTTCGTCCGTGAACGCATTGCGGATCTCGCGCACCTTGCCGTCGGGACCGATGAGGATCATGTGGCAGAAAGTACCGCTGGGCTGACCCGAATATTCGAGCAGCCTGCCGCCGTCCGGCTCCGTCCAGCTCATGCCGGGGGCGCCGAGCTTGGCCCGCACCTCGGCTTCGGTGGTGAGGCCGGGGGCGAAGCTGCCCACGCCGAGCGTGCCGCAGCCGGCGACGGTGAGCAGGAGAAAGACCGCGAGGGTGCAAAGGGTTTTGCGCATGATTCGTAAGTGTATGCCTGCGAAAGGAGATGGAAAAGCCTCTGCTATACTCGCGCGTCTCCACAGGAGAATGCGCCATGAAGCACCTCGAACCCAAGGAAGCCTGCCAGTTCCTGCACGACAATCCGACCGCGCTCTTCATCGACTGCCGCAGCGAGATGGAGTTCCTCTTCGTCGGCCATCCGGTCGGCGCCATGATGATTCCCTGGAACGACGGCCCGGACTGGGAGATCAACCCGCATTTCGTCGCCCACGTGAAGAAGGCGGCCAGCGTCGACCGCCCGATCGTGCTGATCTGCCGCAGCGGCAACCGTTCGGTGTCCGCCGGCCACGCGCTGGAGGAGGCCGGCTTCACGCAGGTGTACAACGTCCTGCATGGCTTCGAGGGCGAACTCGACGAGAACCACCGGCGCGGCACCAAGGCCGGCTGGCGCTTCGAAGGGTTGCCCTGGGAACAGTGTTGAGCGCAATGGAATCGCTGCCGCCCACGCGGCGGCGCTTCGGTCTGCCCGTTGAAATCTGGATATTTCTGATCGCCTTCGTCGCCCTGCAGTATTGGCAGGGGCGTGAGATGCAGGCCGGCATCCTGCCGCCGATTGCCGGCCAGCTCGCCGACGGCCGCCAGACCGGCCTCGATGCGCTATTGCGCGAGGCCGGCGACAAGCCGCTGCTGCTGTATGTCTGGTCCAGCTCCTGCCCGATCTGCCGCGCCGAGGAGGGAACGATTTCCGCACTCGCCGAGGACTGGCCGGTGCTGACGCTGGCCATGCAGTCCGGCAACGCCGAGGCCGTGGCGAAATTCATGCAGGAGCGCGGCCTCGCCTATCCGGCGCTGGTGGATGCGCGCGGCGAGATCGCCTGGTCGCTCGGCGTGCGTGCGACGCCGGCCTGGTTCGTCGTCGATAGCCGTCGCGCCATCCGCTTCTCCGGCATCGGCTACACCACCGGCTGGGGCCTGCGCGCGCGGCTGTGGTGGGTGCAGGCCTTCGCATGACGGAGCGTCAGCACCCGCCGGCCAGCCTGGCCTGGTTCGTCTGGGGCCTCGGCGCCCTGCTCTACCTGATCGGCTTCTACCAGCGCGTGGCGCCGGCGGTCATCACCGACCAGCTGATGAACGACTTCGCCATCGGCGCGGCGGCGCTGGGCAACCTCTCCGCCTTCTATTTCTACTCCTACGTGGCGATGCAGATTCCCACCGGCATCATCGCCGACCGCTGGGGCCCGCGCCGGCTGCTTGCCAGCGGCGCCGGCGTTGCCGCGCTCGGCACGGCGCTGTTCGCCTTTTCGCCGACCCTCTGGTGGGCCAACGCCGGGCGGCTGCTGATCGGCGCCTCGGTGGCGGTGGCCTTCGTCTCCATGCTGAAGCTCGCCACGCACTGGTTCGCGCCGCGCCAGTTCGCGCTGGCCTCCGGCATGGCGCTGTTCATGGGCGTGGTCGGCGGCGTCTTCGCCGGCGTGCCGCTGCGCATGCTGGTCGACGCCTTCGGCTGGCGCGCCGTGATGGGCGTCTCTGCCCTGGTGACGGCGGCGCTGTGCGCCGCCATCTGGCTGCGCGTGCGCGACGATCCCGAGGAAGCCGGCTACGCCAGCCATTTCCACGGCGTCGGCCACGGCAGCGGGCAGCACGGCTCGATCCTGCGCGGCCTGATGGAGGTGCTCTCCTACCGCAACTCCTGGATCCTGGTGATTGTGCCGATCGGCGTCGCCGGTTCGGTGCTGACCTTCGCCGGACTGTGGGGCGTGCCCTACCTGCGCCAGGTGCACGGCCTCGAGACGAAGACGGCGGCGGCGATCACCTCGAGCTTCCTCGTCGCCTGGGCGCTCGGCGGGCCCATCCTCGGCACCTGGTCGGAGCGCATGGGCCGGAGGAAGCCGCTCTACGTCGTCACCACCGCGCTGGTGCTGGCCTGCTGGACAATGATTATTTTCCTGCCGCTGCCGGTGTGGCCGCTGGCGGCGCTGCTGGTGGTGACGGGCTTCCTCTCGGGCAACCTCATCATCGGCTTCGCCTTCGCCAAGGAGTCGGTGCCGGCGCGCCTGATGGGCACGGCGTCGGGCGTGTGCAACATGGGCCCGCTGATGGGCGGCATGTTCCTGCAGCCGGCGGTGGGCTGGATGCTCGACCGCCAATGGAGCGGCGCCACCGCCAACGGCGCGCGCGTCTACGATGCCGCCACCTGGCAGGCCGGCTTTGCCATGATGTACGCCTGCGTGGTCCTCGCCCTCGTGCTGATTTGCTTTGCGCGCGAGACGCATTGCAAACAGACGGGCGCTTGAGGAGGCTCTGGCCTTACAGGCTTTTATATCCCGCCTCTCGCTGACTGCGTATCGCCAGGACGAAGGCCGTGTCGATTTCCGGCACATAGCGGTAGAGGGCCACATAGCCGCGAGATCGGCGTCCGATCACCAGTTCGCGCTTGTCGGACTCGACCGGGCGGCCGATCAGCGGATTGTGTTCGAGGACGTCGATCGCCTCGATGATTTCACGGACGCGGGCAGGGGCATCGCTTGCTTCATGTTGGGCCAGGTGATCGAGGGTGCGCTCGAAGTCGTCAGCCAGCTCCGGCGCCAGCTCGATGCGCGACATCCGGGCATTTCCTCAGCGGACCAGCTTGCGGGAAGCCGGGCGTTTGGCGGCCTTGCCTGACAAGCGGTTCTCCAAAAAATCGCGTATTTCGCTCCAGGGAATGGTCTTGCCGGCGGCAACGATGCGGGCGTAGCGATCCTCGGCAGCCTGATTGAAGTCCGCGCGCCGCTCCTCCTGTTCCGCCTTTTCGGCGATGGCTTCCAGGATGAGGCTGTGCGGCGTGGTGCCCGCGCGCTTGGCAGCGGCGGCGATGCGTGCCTTCAGGGCTTCCGGCAGCCGGATGGTCGTAGTCGGCATGGATGCCTCCAGTCAATGGAAGGTGCGGCAACTGTAGCACAAAAGTGCTACATGGTGCGACTCAAAACAGAACTGCTAAAAGTCAGTCCCCGCAGGACGGCGATAGTGGATCGCCTCGGCGACATGCGAGCTCGACACGCGCTCGGTGCCGGCCAGGTCGGCGATCGAGCGTGCCACCTTCAGCACGCGGTGGTAGGCGCGCGCCGAGAGGCCGAGGCGCGCGATGGCCTGCTTCAGCAGCTGCGCGCCGGCCGCGTCCGGCGCGCACCACTTGTCGATCTCCTTCGTGGCGAGACGGCTGTTCGGCTTGCCCTGGCGCGCGACCTGCGCTGCCCTCGCCGCCGACACCCGCGCCCGCACCGCCGCCGAACTTTCACCTTCCGCCTGCCCCTGCAGTTCGCCCTCGGCCAGCGCCGGCACCTCGATGTGCAGGTCGATGCGGTCGAGCAGCGGGCCGGACAATTTTCTGCGGTAGCGCGCCACCTGGTCCGGCGTGCAGCGGCAGCGCGCTTCTCCCAGGTGCCCGCAGGGGCAGGGGTTCATCGCCGCCACCAGCTGGAACTGCGCCGGGTAATCGACGCGGTGCGCGGCGCGGGCGACGCGGATGTGGCCGGATTCGAGCGGCTCGCGCAGCGCCTCCAGCACGCGCCGCTCGAACTCCGGCAGTTCGTCGAGGAACAGCACGCCGTGGTGGGCGAGCGAGATCTCGCCCGGACGCGGGTTCGAGCCGCCGCCGACCAGCGCCGCGGCGGAAGCGGAATGGTGCGGGGCCTGATAGGGCCGGCGCTTCCACTGCTCGATGCGGAAGCCGCCGTTGAGCGAATGGATGGCCGCCGCTTCGAGGGCCTCATCGTCGCCCATCGGCGGCAGCAGGCCGGGAAAGCGCGCCGCCAGCATCGACTTGCCGGTGCCGGGCGGCCCGATCATGAGCAGGCTGTGGCCGCCGGCCGCGGCGACTTCCAGCGCGCGCCTGGCCTGCGCCTGGCCCTTCACGTCCGACAGGTCGGGATAGTCGGGCGCACTGATCGCCGGTGCGCCGGCATAGGGCGCGAGTGTCTGCTGCCCGTTGAGGTGGGCGCACACCTCCAGCAGCGATTGCGCCGGCAGGATGGCCGCGCCGCCGGCCAGCGCCGCCTCGGCGGCGCTCTCGGCGGGCAGCACGAAGCTGCGCGCTTCGCCGCGCGCGGCCAGGCACATCGCCAGCGCGCCGCGGATCGGCCGCAGCTCGCCGGTCAGCGAGAGCTCCCCGGCGAACTCGTGCTCGGCGAGGTGCTTGCCGTCGATCTGGCCCGAGGCGGCGAGGATGCCCAGCGCGATGGGCAGGTCGAAGCGGCCCGATTCCTTCGGCAGGTCGGCCGGCGCGAGGTTGACGGTGATGCGTGAGGCGGGAAACTCGAAGCGTGCGTTCTGGATCGCCGCGCGCACCCGCTCGCGCGCCTCCTTCACCTCGGTGTCGGCCAGGCCGACGATGGCGAAGGAGGGCAGGCCGCGGCCGAGGTGCACCTCGACGGTGACTTCCGGCGCATCCATGCCGGCGAGGGCGCGGCTCTTCAGGACGGCGAGCGACATGATGCCGGCAAGTGTAAATGACAACCGGCTCAATCGGTGAGCCATGAACAAAGGGGCGCCGCGGCGCCCCTTTGTTTTGGACTGAGCAAGCTCAGTCGGCCTTGATGGCCTCGATCTGGATGGCGACCTTCATGTCGTCGCCGTGCAGCGGCAGGCCGTATTTCATGCCGAAGTCGGAGCGCTTGAAGCTGCCCGAGGCGTCGGCGCCGCAGACTTCGCGCTTCAGCATCGGGTGCGGGATGCACTTGAAGGAATTGATGGTCAGGTTGAGCGGCCTGGTGACGCCGAGCAGGGTCATCTCGCCCTCGACGGCGGCCGGGGCGTCGCCGTTCCACTTGCTGATCTTGCCCTTGTAGGTGATCTTCGGGAAGGCCTCGGTGTTGAAGAAGTCCTTGCCGCGGGCGTGCTCTTCCATCTTGGCATGGCCGAAGTCGATGGAAGCCGGGTCGACGGCGATGTCGACCGTGCCGGTCTTCGCCGCGCGGTCGAGCGTGACGCTGCCCGAGGTCTTGGTGAACTTGCCGCGCCAGACCGAGATGCCGAGGTGGCCGGCTTCGAAGCTCGGGTAGGTGTGGTTCGGCTCGACGTTGTAGGTCTGGGCGAAGGCCGGGGCAAAAGTCAGTGCCGACAGGACGGCGGCGAGGGCTTTCAGTTTCATGCGGGTCATCTCCTTGTGGGTTGGCTGGGTTAGTTCTTCGCGGTGACGATGCGGAACTTGATCTGCACGTCGTCGGCGACGGTGGAGGTGTCCTTCCATTCGCCTTCGCCGATGTTGAATTGCAGGCGCTTGATTGGCAGCACGCCTTCGAAGACCTGCTGGCCGGCCTCGACCTTGAAGCTCACCGGGGCGACGACGTCGCGCGTGATGCCCTTGATGGTGAGCTTGCCGGCAGCCTCGAATTTGCCGGCGCCGGCCGGCTTGATGGCGCTGGTGACGAAGGTCGCCTTGGGAAACTTCGCCGCGTTGAACCATTCCGGCTTGACCGTTTCGCGGTTGAAGTCCTCGGCGCCGAGGTCGAAGCTGGCGATGTCGATCTCGACACTGGCTTTCCCTTCCGCCGGCCTGGCCGGGTCGAAGCTGACCTGCGCCGTGAAGCGCTTGAACTTGCCGTCCACCGGCACGCCCATCTGCTTCGAGACGGCGACGACGCTGCTCTTGGCGGCGTCGAGCTGGGCCAGGGCCGGGGCGAGGAACAGGGCACCGAGCGCCAGGGCAGTTGCGGTTTTCTTCATGTCATTTCTTTCTGTCGAGGAGGGGGATCATGCGGCCGAGCACCTCGTCGCGGTCGACGACGTAGTGCTTGAGCGCCGCCGCGACATGGGTGATCACCAGCGCCGCCATGGTGAAATTGAGGATCTGGTGCACCGTCGTCATCATGTCGCCGAGTTCCTTGTCCTTGGTCAGCAGGTCGGGCAGGGGAATCATTCCCAGGTACACCGTCTGGATTCCCTTGGCCGAGCTCATCAGCCAGCCGGAGACGGGCACGGCGAGGATCAGCACGTAGAGCAGGTGGTGGGTGGCCACCGAGGCGATGCGCTGCCAGGCCGGCATGCCGGCTGGCGGCGGCGGCGCGGGGTGCCCGATGCGCCAGGCGACGCGGGCGATCGCCAGCAGGAACACCGTGACGCCGATCCACTTGTGGTACGAATAGAGCTTCAGGCGCCCCGGCGAGAAGGGCAGCTCGTGCATATACACGCCGAGCGGGAAGGCGCAGAAGATCAGCAGGGCGATCAGCCAGTGCAGGCCGATTGCGGTACGGCCGTAGCCGATGGTCGGCAGGGTCATTCATGTTCTCCTGTGCGCCGGGCTTTCCTGCGACCGTCGCGGATGCTCGAAGGTTCCGCGCCGGGCGCGGCCTCGAAGGCCTCGCGCAGGCCGCGCAGGGCGGATTCGATGCGTTGCAGCTGCGTCGGCGCGAGGTTGCCGAGCGCCCGGCGCAGGTGGTCGAGATGGGCGGCGAAGGCGCGGTCGAACAGGCGCGCGCCGGCCGGCGTCAGGCTGACGATCATGCTGCGGCCGTCTTCGGCCGAGGCGCTGCGCCGCACCAGGCGCTGCGCTTCCAGACGGTCGACCACGCCGGTTAGCGTGCCCTTGGTGATCAGCGTCCTCTCGCCCAGTTCCTTGAAGCTCATGCCCGGCATGTTGCCGAGCGTGGCGACGATGTCGAACTGGGCCGGCGTCAGGCCGAGGCCGCGTATATGCGCCCCGGAGTAGGCCTCGAAGGCCTGGTAGCAGCGGGCCAGCTCTCTCAGCATCGGCAGGAAGGGTTCGCGCGGCAAGGCGGCGGGGCCAAATTAGTTCTAACTCGTACTATACTAGTACGCATTAGAACTAAATGTCAAGCCGGGGCTGCGGCGGCCGTCCGGCGGGGGCGGCGGGAGGGGGTCAGCGGCGGGCTTCGAGCTCGGCGAGGCGGGCTTCGAGGGCCTCCAGCTTGGCGCGCGTGCGGGCGAGCACCTCGCGCTGCACCTCGAACTCCTCGCGCGGCACGAAATCCAGGCGGGCGAAGAAGCCGTTGAGCAGCGCGCGGGCGTTCTTCTCCAGGTCGCGCGCCGGGCCGCCGGCGGCGATGTCGGCGAGGCGGGCGGAGAGTTCGTCGAGGAGTTTGGGGTCGAGCATGGCGTGAAGGAAGTCGATGGGCGTTCGCTGCAAGTATGCCGAAAAACGCCCGGGCAGGCCGCACCAGCTTTGTGCGGCGACGAAAAATTCACGCGAGGTCTTGGTGCGCGGTGCACTTCCCGGATTTCGTTCGATGCCCCATCCTTTTGAAATGCAATGAGTTTTGAGGCTGGCATGCTTGATGCGGAGCCGAGGGTGTTTTTGCCACATCGATCCGAGGAGCCCATCATGCGCAAGACCCCGACCCTGCTTGCCGGCGCTGTATCCGCCGCACTGACTTTTCCGCCGATCGGCCATGCCCAGACCGCGCCGGCGGCCGAGGACAGCCCGCACACGCTGGCCGCCAACATCGGCCTCGCCAGCAGCTACCGCTTCCGCGGCATCGACCAGACCTTCGGCAAGCCGGCCCTGCAGGGCGGCTTCGACTACGCGCACGCCAGCGGCTTCTATGCCGGCAACTGGAACTCCAATGTGAACTCCGGCGCCGGCTTTCCCTCCGGCAATCTGGAGATGGATTTCTACGGCGGCTGGAAGAAGGCCTGGGGCGACTGGGGCCTCGACGCCGGCGCCATCTACTACACCTACCCTGGCAGCGATGCCAGCCTGGCGAACGGCACGGCGCTGACCAATGCCAGGACGACCAGCGCGCACACCGGGCGCGTGGACAACACCGAGGTCTACATTGGCGGCAGCTGGAAGTTCCTCTCGCTGAAGTACTACCGCTCGCTCGGCGACTACTTCTCGGTGCCGAAGACCCGCGGCTCGGGCTACCTCGACCTGTCGGCGAGCTACGACCTGGGCGGCGGCTGGGGCGTGAAC